>JAESGL010000036.1_pt1 | contig 264438 bp, 220 predicted proteins | sample 9269711 | NCBI WGS metagenome assembly JAESGL01 (sample SAMN14515918, study PRJNA621676) | algae metagenome | isolation source: Kastovskya adunca ATA6-11-RM4 and co-occurring heterotrophs from soil and... | place: Chile: Atacama Desert | collected 2011-06-27
TGATTTGTCTAGGTTCGGGGCGCTGGAGTCGGTTAGCCCTTCTCTTGAGCGCTTTCCTAATGTAACGTCAATAAATCCTTCTGTCAACTATTTAGAACAACTTTTTGGGACAATTCCCTCGATGCCTTTGTCTGCAAGCAATCTAAGCTAAGTTAGGTCTATGTGTTGTGGAAATTAAAGAAGTTCTATCGTGAGTGCGATCGCTGCTTTACCCCCTTTACTCGTTCTAGACCCTCTCCTCCAGCAGTGGCTACTTGAAGACATTGGTCGAGGAGATCGCACTACTCAAGGATTACTAGCTGGAGCGGCCCGCCTGGGAAAAGCTAACTGGATTGCTAAAGAAGACGGAGTTGTAGCAGGACTTCCAGTTGCTGCACGTGTATTTCGCCTACTGAGTGAAGAAGTTAGCTTTGCCCCAACCCTTGATGAAGGGGAGCGGTGTCAAACGGGACAAACCATCGCTCGTTTTCATGGTTCTCTGGATGCGCTGTTGATTGGAGAACGAGTTGCCCTAAATCTGGCAATGCGCCTCAGCGGAATTGCCACCTTCACACATAGGTATGTCGAGAAGATCGCTGATTTACCTGCTCAATTAGTTGATACTCGCAAAACCACTCCTGGCTTAAGACTGCTAGAGAAGTATGCCTCGCAAGTAGGAGGAGCAATCAACCATCGGATGGGATTGGATGATGCGGTGATGATTAAAGACAATCACATTGCTGCGGCTGGAGGGATTGCCGCCGCCGTGTCTCGGCTTCGAGAACAAATTCCTTACCCCCTGAGTATAGAAGTTGAAACAACCACAATTACAGAAGTGGAAGCAGCGATCGCGAGTGCTGCCGATATCATCATGCTAGATAATATGCCTGTAGAGTTGATGCACAAAGCCGTACAACTGATTCGTCAACATCCTGCTCGCATCAAGATCGAGGCATCAGGTAACATCACCCTAGAGACAATTCGTGCGGTTGCGGAAACTGGCGTTGATTTTATTTCTACGAGCGCCCCAATTACTCGTTCAACCTGGCTGGACTTAAGCATGAACCTGGACACTAGCGTTGTTGATAGTTCTGCCTGAATCTCAATAAAGAGAGATTTGTTCCGCTGCGTTGATAAGTTAACTCTCCAAAATGTCAAGATAGTAAAAAAGAAGTACTGTCTTTAAATATCGAGTGCTGTACTGCCCTAGCTTCAAGCTTCGTAGAGGGAAGTAACCATTCTCAAGCCAGTGCTAATTTTGTTTATTAGCAGCTTACTATTCGGAGCCTGAAATCCTTACAGGTAAGATTTTTCCGGCTTTGATCACAAACATAAAACTTTTAGAAGGCTTTGATCCTGCATCATGAACTCCATTGTCGAACAACTCAAGACCCGCTTTACTCAAACACTAGTTGCCGCCTTTGGTGATGATTTTGCAGGGACAGATCCAATGGTGGTAGCAGCTAGTAATCCTAAGTTTGGTGACTACCAGTCAAATGTCTCTTTGTCACTGGCAAAAAGGTTAGGTCAACAGCCAAGAGCGATCGCGCAACAAATTATTGGGCATTTAGATGTGTCGGATATCTGCGAACCACCGACAATTGCTGGTCCTGGGTTTATTAACCTGACAGTAAAACCTGCTTACCTGGAAGCACAGCTTAATAATATTCAGATGGATCGGCGTTTGGGGATTCCAACAGCCAAGCATCCTCAGCGGGTGATTGTGGACTTCTCTGCTCCTAATATTGCTAAGGAGATGCATGTAGGTCACTTGCGCTCCACTATCATTGGTGATTCCATTGCTCGGGTTTTAGAGTTTCAGGGTCATGATGTCCTGCGGCTGAATCATGTGGGTGATTGGGGGACGCAGTTTGGAATGCTCATTACCTACCTGCGAGAAGCCCACCCGGAGGCTTTGACTACTGCTGATGTTTTGGACTTAGGAGACTTGGTCGCTCTCTATCGACAAGCAAAGCAGCGTTTTGATGCCGATGAAGATTTTCAAGAAGTATCTCGGCAGGAGGTTGTAAAGTTACAATCTGGTGCGGAAGATTCTCGCCGTGCTTGGCAGTTGCTGTGCGAACAATCCCGCCGGGAGTTTCAAGAAATTTACAACATGCTGGATATTCAGCTAACGGAACGGGGTGAGTCATTTTACAACCCGTTGCTTCCTGATGTCGTGAAAGACCTTGAGCAAGCAGACTTGCTAAAAGAAGATGCAGGCGCTCAGTGCGTTTTCTTGGAAGGATTTAGCAATAAAGCAGGTGAACCGCTACCCCTGATTGTTCGGAAATCTGACGGTGGGTACAACTACGCCACTACTGATTTAGCCGCAATCCGTTATCGGATTGAGCAGGATAGAGCTGAGCGAATTATCTATGTCACTGATGCTGGACAAGCCAATCACTTTGCTCAAGTATTCCAAGTCGCGCGGCGAGCAGGTTGGTTGACAGATGAAGTTGAGATCGTACACGTCCCCTTTGGGTTGGTGCTGGGGGAAGATGGAAAGAAAATCAAAACTCGCTTTGGAGAAGCGGTACGGTTACGGGATTTGTTGGATGAAGCGATCGCTCGCGCTCGTGCCGATCTGGAAGCTCGACTCCAGAAAGAAGACCGCGAGGAAACGGAAGAGTTTAAAGTCCATGTTGCCAAGGTGGTTGGACTCAGCGCCGTTAAGTATGCTGACTTGAGCCAAAACCGTACGAGCAACTACATTTTCAGTTTCGACAAAATGCTTTCTCTCAAGGGCAACACGGCTCCTTATTTACTCTATGCCTATGCCCGCGTTCAAAGTATTAGTCGTGAAGGAGGTATTGATTTTGAGCAGCTGGGAGCAGATACCAAAATCCTGTTGCAGGAAGACACGGAATTGGCACTAGGGAAGCATTTATTACAAGTGAGCGAGATTCTCGAAGAAGTTGAGCACGATTTGCTGCCTAATCGCCTTTGTCAGTATTTATATGAACTAAGTCAAAAGTACAATCAGTTTTACGAGCAGTGTCCTGTGCTTAAAGCCGAGGAACCTGTGCGGACATCGCGATTAGCGCTGTGCAATTTGACAGCTCAAATTTTGAAACTAGGGCTGTCGTTACTGGGAATACCTGTTTTAGAGCGGATGTAGTAACCATTACTACTTACAGATTCTGAATAATTTGTTTTTGATATTCTTGCTCTGTCATCAAATCCTGATTGCTTTCTACGCGATCGAGGAAGACAACGCCCTTAAGGTGATCCAGTTCATGTTGAAAAATTCGGGCAACAAAATCCTGCAACTCTTGTCGGTGTTGCTTGCCATCACGACTAGTGTATTCAACCTAGATGACTCGATACCTAGGAACTAAACCCCGGATTCCTGGAATGCTTAAACAACCTTCCCAGTCTTTAATTATTTCTTCAGAATGGTCAACCAGGCGGGGGTTAACCATTGCTGTGGGTTCCATTAACGGGGCATGGGGATAGCGGAGATTAGGACGAGAGGCCACAATGAACACACAGTGCTGTTCAGATACTTGTGGTGCAGCAATTCCCACGCCGTTTGCTGCTGTTACTGTCACGATCAGGTTATTGATCAAGTGTTGGATGTGCTGAGCGCTAATGTTTTCAATCAGCCGAGCAGGTTGGCGCAGGATAGGATTACCTAATTGAGCGATTTGTAGAGATTCAGCCATGATGAACTTTGTACTCATAGGCGATCGCTATACTAACGAAGAATCTTTACACCACAAAAGTTGACCTGTGGTTCACCAAGAAGAGTTGTATAGCGGTAGATAATACTATTTTGCACAAGTAGGCGATGATGTTATCTACCTCAAAAAGGGAGTAAAGCTGAGATTGGCAATACATCTTCTACAGATTGTCTAGCAAGATGTGAACAAATCGCCGGAAGCTGCCCGTGTGACGCTGAAAGAAAATATCAAGACTATGGTGGAGGAAAGCCAGTGGAAATGTCCTCAGAACAGCTTTGGAGCCAGGTACTGGAACGTCTACAGCTACAACTGAGCCGACCCACCTTTGAAACTTGGATTAAAACGGCTAGTGCCGAGCAATTGGACAATAATCGCTTAGTAATTCGTACCCCCAATCCTTTTGCTCGCAATTGGCTACAAAAGTACTACATCAAAACAATTGCCGATGTTGTCCAAGACATCTTGGGTCAAGCGGTTGAGATTCAACTCACGGTTACCGCTGGCGATGATACGGCTAATACCAATGAGTCCCAGGCGTCTTGGTCACTTCCTGTGATGACTAGCGTTCCTGAAACTACGTCGAATAATCACCCACGACCTCCGGAACTCAATTCCAAATATGTTTTCTCGCGTTTCGTAGTGGGTTCCAACAACCGTATGGCACATGCGGCTTCTTTAGCGGTTGCAGAATCTCCGGGACGTGAGTTTAATCCATTGTTCCTATGTGGTGGCGTTGGTTTAGGAAAAACTCACTTGATGCAGGCGATTGGTCATTATCGATTGGAAATCGACCCGAACGCCAAAATTTTCTACGTCTCCACTGAGCAATTTACTAATGACTTAATTGCTGCCATTCGTAAGGATAGTATGCAGAGCTTCCGGGAGCACTACCGTGCAGCGGATGTGATTTTAGTAGATGACATTCAGTTTATTGAAGGGAAGGAGTATACCCAGGAGGAGTTTTTCCACACCTTCAATACTCTGCATGAAGCAGGGAAGCAAGTCGTCATTGCATCAGATCGTCCTCCCAATCAAATTCCTCGCTTACAAGAACGTCTTTGTTCGCGTTTTTCGATGGGGTTAATTGCAGATATTCAGCCGCCGGATTTGGAAACCCGGATGGCAATTCTGCAAAAGAAGGCAGAGTACGAAAACATGCGATTACCGCGCGCTGTCATTGAATACATCGCAACCAACTACACTTCCAATATTCGGGAGTTGGAAGGAGCGTTGATTCGTGCGGTTGCCTATATCTCAATTTCAGGGCTACCGATGACGGTGGAGAATATCACGCCAGTGTTGAATCAACCGGCTTACAAGGTTCAGGCGTCACCACAAGCCATTTTAATGGCGATCGCAGATACTTTTGATGTTTCGATTGAAGACCTAAAAAGTAACTCCCGACGCCGAGAGATTAGCTGGTCAAGACAAATTGGGATGTATCTGATGCGCCAACATACCGACTTGAGTCTACCAAGAATTGGTGAGGAGTTTGGTGGCAAAGACCACACAACCGTAATGTATAGCTGCGACAAGATTACTCAGTTGCGAGAAACCGATGCAACACTAGACCAGACTCTACGCCAACTTAGCGATCGCATTAATTTAGTCAGCAGAACTCAAAACTAACCCTAATACTTGGACGCTCAAGTTTACAGCTTGTGGAAAAGCTCTCGTTTTTTAGGGAAAACCTGAGGAAAACTCCTGGAAAAGTTGATTATTTTTGGGGAAATCTTGACTACGTATAAATACCCTGTGGAAAACTTGCCCTTTTTTCCACAGGTTTTCCACAGGGTACAAATCGCTGAAGGGGTTGGCGATCAAGTAACAGCCGTGTTTTTCCACATTTTCCACAGCCCCTACTACTACTATTAAAGAATAATTAATAATTAGTAGTAGTGATCAAGATGCTAAGGAGATCGCCAGAAAATCACTTTGTAACCTCTGCAACAAACTGTTTAATTTCTCCTAGGTAGCTCCTATTGAACGTTAACGGCATTTTCACTAGCAATTGGTGATTGACCAAAACCCATCTCAGACTTATCCTGATATAGCTCGTTAGCGTGGTTCAAGCTAGAAAAATAAATCTAGCTTCGTTTCGCAACTGGGTAGCCACTGTAGCCTACAAACAACGACCTAGTCAGAACACCTTCAATTTGCTCATGAAACTGGTCTGTACTTCATCTGACCTTAGCACTCACCTTTCTCTTGTCAGTCGTGCCGTTCCCTCTCGACCGACGCACCCAGTTTTGGGCAATGTTTTGCTGACAGCAGATACAGAAACTTCAACGGTGCGCCTAACCGCCTTCGATCTGAGTCTGGGGATTCAGACTAGTTTTAGTGCCAACATTGAGTTGAGTGGGGAAATCACACTTCCGGCAAAACTTTTCAACGACATTGTCTCTCGTCTACCGGAAGGAGAGATCGCGCTAGAGGAAGTAGCTGATGGACAAGGTGGGGATAGTGCGATCGCGGTTCTTACCTCTAGTTCCGGACGCTACCAAGTACGGGGAATTAGTGCAGAAGAGTTCCCCGAACTTCCCGAAGTGACAATAGAGGGAGCAATTCAGCTTCCCGCCGAAGTCTTAGTACAAGGGTTACGTTCGACCTTGTTTGCCACTAGCTCTGATGAAACAAAACAGGTATTAACTGGAGTTCATCTGACACTTGGGTCAGATAGCTTAGAGTTTGCAGCAACAGATGGTCACAGGTTAGCCGTCGTGCAAACCAGTAATCAGGGAGAAGAGGAGGATCAACAGCCCATAACGATTGATACTCCCCTACAATTCACCATTCCTGCCAGAGCCTTGCGAGAGCTTGAGCGGATGCTAGCTAGTCGTCCAGCAGGGAGTATGGTAGCGCTACAGTTTGAAGAAGGACAGATCGTTTTCCAGGCAGAAGGCGATCGCTTAACTAGCCGTACCCTAGAAGGACAGTACCCAGCCTACCGTCAACTGATCCCAAATCAGTTTCAACGGCAGGTAACAATCGATCGGCGTCAGTTACTCAGTGCGGTGGAGCGAATTGCTGTCCTTGCTGATCAGAAGAACAACATTATTAAATTTACTATCGACAACGACAACCAACAGCTTTCCCTCTCCGTGGATGCTCAAGATGTCGGTAGTGGTAGAGAGTCACTATCAGCACAAATTACTGGCGAGAGCTTAGAGGTTGCCTTCAACGTTAAGTACTTGTTAGACGGCTTAAAGGCTTTGCCTACTTCTGATATTCAAATGCAGCTTAATACAGGCAGTAGTCCAGTCATTTTAATTCCTTTAGGAGGCGTCAAGATGACTTATTTGGTTATGCCTGTGCAAATCCGAAGTTGAAATGAGCTACTAAATAGGCTTACACCAAAGATTAACGCCCGATAATTCCGGGAACAAGAGGAAGAAGGCGAACAAGATTCAGAACGGAGATCGATTAAGCGATCGCGTTCACTCATAAAACTCATCTTAGTTCGCCGACAGTCAACTCTAGCCAACGCTTAAACCTGCGCCGTCGTAGCAGCAAACTTAATCTTCAAATAATCTTCCTCCATTTTAGCTCCAGAGGGTTGTAAGGCAGCTAGGGCTTGGGGCAAAACTAGATTACGTCGGTGATTGCCGATGCGGATGTTGAGTTCATCCCCTGTTTTGCTCAGTTGGACATGGTCTTTAGGAATTCCTGGTAGATAAAGTTCCAAACTGTAGTGACCTTGGTTTTGTACCACCCGAATAGTATTTTCTTTGTAATAAACTTGTGTAGGATCTTCTGAGCCGTATAAGGTTTCTTTTAGCCGTTCTAAAGCCTCTAAGCCACACATCTCTTCTGAATAGAGAGGAACTTCTTTAACGGGTAGAGGATGAAAGTTGTCGTGAATTTCCTGACGATACTGCTGCTGATTCTCTTTCCACTGCTTGAAGAACGGGTCAGTCACTTCGTCGGGAATAATCCGATTAGCAACGACCATATCAGTCGCAACATTATATAAACTCAAGTAGGCATGAGCCCGTAAGGACTCCTTAATCACCATCTTTTCAGGATTGGTCACCAAACGTACCGAAGTTTGGGTGTTATCAGTAAGTACCTTTTCTAAGGCTTCAATTTGTTCATAAAACTCATAGGGCGCTTGCATTACTTCATTGTCTGGTAAGGAAAACCCAGCAATTGGTCGGAATAGCGGTTCAACAAGTGGTCTAAGCGCCACAGACATCTTTTGCAATGGCTTGTAAAAACGTCGCATGTACCAACCACTAACTTCTGGCAGACTGAGTAAGCGCAACGCTGTACCCGTAGGGGCTGAGTCAATGATCAGAACATCATACTCGTTGGCGTCGTAATGCCGTTTCATCCGCACTAAGCCGAAGATTTCGTCCATACCGGGAAGAATTGCCAATTCTTCAGCTTGGACGCCATCTAATCCCCGCGCCTGCAAAACTTGGGTAATGTAGCGCTTTACCGCTCCCCAGTTTCCTTCTAATTCCATCAGGGCATCAAGTTCCGCACCCCAGAGATTCGGGCGAATGGCTATCGGTTCGTGCCCTAATTCTTGATCAAAACTGTCTGCCAGGGAGTGGGCGGGGTCGGTACTCAAAACCAGCGTACGATAACCCAGTTCCGCGCAGCGTAGCCCTGTTGCTGCTGCAACGGAAGTCTTACCCACGCCCCCTTTCCCAGTCATCAGAATTATACGCATGAATACTTTAGCCTTGTATAAAAATGTTTACTTTTATACACTCTAACGATTTTTTGTTGATAAAACATGTTGTTTGAGAACATTGAGACGCGAACAGTCCCAGTAATCAATATGGGAAATAATTAACTGCTCGGCGTTGAGTTGGAGTTCGCTACAACCGGGAATAGCAATGCGAGGTTTCCAGGGAAGGGGAGTATTCCAATTAAGAGTCCAACGCATTTTAATGGTGTCTCCTGAACGATGAATATCATGGAGATCCATGCGGATGTTCAGGAAAAATATGCTGATCAACCTAATCATCATTTTGTAGCGCTCAAGCCCACGAAACTCGTTCAGTGGGTCTTTAAAGTAAATGTCTTTGGCATAAAGGCTGTAAGTTTGGTCAGTGGGGAATTTTTGATAGTCTGCTTTTAGCGTTTCAATAATATCCATTAGCGCCAGGTTGTAGGGTTTAGGCAGGCGACATGCCTGCCTAAAGAGAATCTAACGATTTTTAATCAACTTCTGACCACAGGCTTTCTAAGCGACGCCGCCAAGCCGCCAGCACCTGTTCTCGCTCTGGGGTGGTCTGTTCCAGTCCCCCCATCAAGCCTTCTTCGTAAAAGCGGTCTAGGGTTTGCATGGTTGCTTCTAAGGATTGTCCTTGAAGCTTGGCTACCTGAATAATCTGCCGAATGCGACTATCTGCGAACTGATCGAAGCTTGGGGATAGACCTTGTTGACGAAGAGAAATTAAGCGATCGCTGGCTGCTTTAAAATCTTCTACACTCAGGTTTGCCAAACTGTGCTGAAAAACTCCCCACAACACTTCTCGACTTATGGCATAACGACTTTCCTGGGTTGCATCAAAATTTGCCTCTAATAATTGTTCAAAAAATGGTTGCGCTTCTGAAGCAGGCGCAATGGGAATAAGCATTCGCAACCAAGTCTGATCCTCTGACAGCAACACTAACAGCCGCCATTGAGGAGTTTCCACTTGCCACGAACTAGGGTCAGGAGATTGAACCATCGATGGCTCAAAAGAATTTGTAAGGGTTTGAGTTATTTCTTCGGGTGTCATAGCTTCATCATAAAAAAACCCCGGCAAGAAGCACGGGGGAGAGGCGAAAAATATTAATTCAACACTGTTGGTGCCTGTTATTTAGAAGAGCCACTCAGGAATAGCTTCTTCTTTAGTGTTGGTATTCTGAGAGGGCGTCTCGCGGGTAAACTTCATTTGGATCGAGCGAGTTTGCTCACCATCGACGGCTACTGCCTTGATGGGGTAATCAATCAAACCATCTTGGAAGGACATCTGGAAGCGAAATGTACCATCGGGATTGAGTTTGATCGGGCGTCCACCAATAGTGACGGTTGCATCTGGTTCAGTTGCACCGTAAACAATTAGTTCTGCATCTGCAACTAGCCAGAATTGGCGCGGCTGCATAGGGGTGGAGAATCCGGCTCCAGACATCCCAGCACCAGACATGGTGAGACCAGACATTGTCGGTACTGCCCACATGCCAACACCAGAGGGGAAGACATAAGAACTGACTGCTTGCTCATGAACTGGAACTTGCTGCATTGAACCGTACAGAGAGCCAGCAACTCTTTGAGCTTCAGCAGATTTTGCCATTCCGAAGATGGCATCGTAAATTGGATTGCCAGCGGCATCTACTCCAGTTCCCGTCTGAGTCTCACTTGTTTTGACGTCAGCCGATGCTTTCTTGCTGGGAGGAATTAATTCTAGGAAGGTTTGATCGCGCAGTTCTTCTTCCCAATTAACAGTGATGAATTGGTCTTCAATCCAATCAGAGGGATAGACAGGTGGAACGCGTACAGGGGCAGAGCGAGCCAGAATCAGCCAGCGACCATCAGCACAACGATAACCGATATCAACTGCATAATCGCGATCGCTCACGGGCATTGGCAAATACCACTCCCGCGCTAGCTCATCGCAAGGATATTCTTGAATGCTGTGTGGGCTTTGGTAGTCAAGATTGATATCGGTGACGTCATAGATTCGCAAAGCTAATTGCTGTCCACCTTGACGCCGCAGATCTTCTTTATGATCGTTAGGAATATCCCAATACGCATAAGCCCACTGGGGGTCGCGGGGCATCAAAACAATTCGACTATCACCGTAGCCAGATGGTAAGTCTGGTAATCCTTCATCTACAGATGCAAGAGTGCCACCCGTGCGGTCTTCTTGACCTAAATCGAATTTCGCTGCTTCCACTTCTGGTTGTGCCTCCACTGTACGAGATGAACTAATCGGAGCGTTAGCTCGTTTAATTTGTTGAATTTTTTGAATTTCTGCCAGTAATTGCGCTTTCCGCATCCGGCTATAACGAGAGATACCGTATTCGCTGGCAACTTTACGTAGTTGTCGCAAGGTCATCTCTTCTAAAGGTGGGCGTTCTTTTGCCATGATTTATGTTCTCCAGTAGTTAAAACGGCAGGTAGGTGTTCCTGTCTTAAGATTTTTTGCTTACAGAAAAAAGTTCAATCACCGAATTGGGCAAATCTACATCAATCGAGATTCCCAGCCTGCTATGGCTACTAGCGAGTAGTACTGCAAGTGATTTAGCGGCTAATTGCTCAAGAAAAGCAAAAAGAAAGCTTTTTTTAGGATCGCCTCGCGCTTTATATGTACCAAATCACACTAGGGGGTGGTCAAGGGGTTGTTCAGGCTGTCTTTGATAGATTAACGGATTTAAGCATAATTGGGGATCGCAATTGTCAAGATATCATGACATAAAAACCTATGGGGATCGCTGACAAGGATGCTCCTCGTAGCAAAAACTAGTCTTGAATTGAATGTTATGAAACTATGACAACCCTAATGTGCCGATAATTTGGGTAAGATAATAAAAAATCACTACCTCAATCGCCTTGTTCGCGGCTAAGTAACAAGCGATCGCTAAACCAATACAGCGATTTTTGCTTGTATTCGCTGCAACATCCTGTAGAGCAAAGCACAATTTCTTACCCTTATTAGAGAGGTGACTCGTCTGCAAAATACTGCAAACCCATGACTCAAGTCGTATTATAGCAACCGCCAAGGCGGTTAGGACGCCAGGTGCAAGACATCCTCCATTGCATCACGTAGACAATCAAACTGGTTGAGTTGCTTGCGAATTCGACTTTTGAGCCAAGACCAGCATTGCTCAATTTTATTGAAGTCTGGTGAATAAGCAGGTAAGTAGAGCAATTGACAGCCAGCTTCCTGAATTAGTTGCTCAATGTTTCCCCCTTTATGAAAGGTGGCATTATCCATAACCACTACCTGCCCCGGTTTCAGCAGAGGAATCAGGCAGGTTTCCAACCAAATCTCAACTACAGTCCGATTGCAGGAACCTTCGACGGTAAAGGGAGCCATCAGTTTCCGGTTGCAAAAGGCTGCAATCATATTCACTCGCCCCTGCCGTCGCCCTGATTTCAAGGCATGAAAGCGTTGTCCTTTCTCATTCCAGCCATAACTGTAATCTTCAAGGGTTGTCCATGCCTGCTTCATCCACATAAACAATCATTTCATCTGCCCACTTAGCCAACTGCTCTATGAACGTTTGCCGTTTTGACTCATCCCGTTCTTGATAGCCATAGGTCTTTTTTTTCGTGTGAACCCAATTTTCTTCAAGGCTCGTGAGATTGTGCGATCGCTGATGTCTCCCTCCCACAGTTGCGCCATCTCCACCTGGGTTTTATCTCCATGAGTCTTAGCAAACGTCCGGAACTTCTCCCAGTCTGTAATTTTATGATTGTTGCCAGGAGGTCGGTTGGGCAATGCTTGAACATCTCCCGTTTGGGCTTTGCGTTGCAACCACAGGTTTATCGTGTTGCGACTGATATTGAACAGTTCACTCGCTTCGCTTTTCTTGAGTCCATCTAATTCAATAGCTTGGAGCACTTTCTGACGAAAGTCGTAACTGTAGGGTTTAGGCATGGCAGAGCAAACGGTAACAAGTCACAATAACACCTTCATTCTATGTCCTAACCGCCTTGGCAGTTGCTATATTAACGCCGACAGCTAAACTAATCTTGGGAATAACTGGGTGCGACAAATAAGGGTCAGAATTTCTAGAAGAACTCTAACCCAGCAGAGGCTGCGATCTAGTAGTTATGGCAATGCAGTCAGTAGGAACTAACTGAAATCAGTATCGTTTTAGAGCCGTCCTTAGTTCAACACTGCCATATCCCTAATCAGCCACTGATCATCTCTACGTACCATGTCGTAGCGTACCTTCAGGTTGTCATTACTATAGGAATCATTTTGATTTAACTTACCGTTTTGGTAAGACTCGGCAACTTCCTTCACTGTCGCTTCCGCGCTAGCTTGGTCAGGGTTAGCCTCGTTTGTGCTCACGTTGGTAACTTGAACATCGTGATTGTACTGCCAGTGAGTATTGCTATTTTTCGCTGCCTGAGAGCGTTTCTGCCAGGTCGATAGGGTGGGATTGACGAGGATCTTTTCTAAGTTTTCAATCTGATGCTCGCGTCCTAGAGCCTGTGATTTGGTTGATAACCAAGTTCGGATAACTTGTTGTGCGGTATCTGCTGTTAAAGGTCCTTCAGGAGCCGTAATTTGACTATCAGGTGCAGGAATAGTAATTGGTGGTTGAGCCAATTGCACTTGCGGTTGATTTTCCTCTAAGGCTGATGCTGAGCTGCCTATAGTACGTTGGAATAAGTTGTAAAGACCTGCAAGCAGCATTAATAAAGCTCCTAGCCCCAAAATACCCGCGATCGCTAAAATCACTAGGCGTTTTGTCTTAGTTGCTGGATCAACACGTTCTGAAGCGCGATTACTCCGAGCAGGAGGTAAGTGCAAAGCCCCATTGCCATTCTTGGAGGGATCTTCAGCAACTGGCTCCGTCCGACGAGCGCGAGGCGCTGATAAATCACCACTCCGTTCCTGGGAAGGTGAAACGGGTTGAGGAGACACTTTAGGGATGCCATTACCAGAAGATAGCTGGGAAGCCCGTGGCGATAGCGTAGAGACACTAGGGATTGATGAGGTATTTAGCATTGCTCCCACCGCTGCTGTTTTACCCATTGAAGCACCAGGGGAGCTGGCAACAGCTAAGGGAGAGTTTGCGGTTTGCTTAGTGATGCGATCGCTTCCTGAAGCAGAGTCTGTTCTTAATGTCGTGCCTGTTCCCCGGCTTGAAGAGGGAGCCGTAGCTGCGTAGGAGATTTTTTGCGGTTGTACTACCGCCCACTCATTACTAGCATCTCCCTCAGCAGGAAGTTCTTCTAAGAAAGCTTGTACCTGTTCATCTGCAAAGTACTCCTTCAGGGACGCTTTCAAATTCGCTAAGTCACGAAAATGAGGAAACACTGACTTTTGTAGCCACCGTTCGCCATACAGGCATAATCCAGGCAGTAAGTCAGGGGCTCCCTGAGATTGTTCGCGAATGAAGGCTAAAGCCTCGTACTCTTGAGACAGTTCTAAGGCACGGCTTGCCTCTTCCGTTTGACCCAATAGCAGCGCACACACTGCCTGCTCTAAATGGACGTCCTGACGCCTTCCCAAGCGCAGTAACATCTGTTTGGCACGCGTGATCCAGGCGGGTTGTCTTTGCACAAACCCGCGAGCGAGCAAGGCATAAACAGCAAGGTAAGTAGCTACCGCTGAAGGACGTCGAGCTTCAGCTTCAAATAGGCTTTGCTGTTCCGCTGAAGTGAGATAGCCTCTTAGCTGTTGAATAAAGCGGAGAAAATCATCAATACTTAACCCAGACTGGTCGTCCCCTGTCCCGTCAATACCACCGCGCTCTTGGAGCATGTCCTGCAAGAGCCGTAATCCGTTGCGTCGTTCGACCAGATTTTCTTCTGGCAGTGCCAATAGTTCCAGAATCCGGTAGGGACGTAACTTGTAGAGATCCGATTGAATTTCTCCTCGGACACTGGGGAACAAACCTTCCCGCAGTAGCAATTCTTGACCGTTTTCTAGGGCAACGGCGGCATTTTCATACTGACCTTGCTGCCATTGCTCGCGACCTAGTTCTAAATAAGCTAGAGCTACCGTTAAAATGATATCGCTTCGGACTAAGTGGGGATCTCCCAAGCGACCCTTATCAAGACTGATACTTTTGCTGTTAGTGAGATAGGGATTTCCCAGCTTTAGTACTAGTTCGTACTCTCCTAGTTCGTGCAAAATCAGCAGCGCCCCAACGAACTGGTCGCCTGCGATTTCGATACTGGGTGATTGAGAACCGCCTTGAGAATCAGTTGGCTCTGTAACGGTGGTATTAGTTGCCGCGTGTTGATGAGGTGAGTCTGGATCGTAAGTCTTCGCAAGAAAACTGGCGTCGTAGGCGGCGCACTTTTCCGGATCGGACACAACGGCATAGGCTTCATCGAGCAGTTGTTTCCGAGCGGCGATCGCCGCTTCTGAATACTCCCGACGCGGAAGTTGCAGCGAACGGTCGCGATACGCCTGGTTTCGCTGTTCAGCCGTAGCCTGGATGGGCAGTCCTAAAATTCGGTAGTAATCGAGCGGGATTCGCACGGTTCACCTTACACGCACAGAGCAACTGAATTAACGTATATTAGCCGATAGTGGTTTTTTAAGCCGCTATAACGCTAGAGTTTTTGCTTTTTGTTTCGGTAGAAGCTGGCTTACTGATGACGTTGCCAGAAAGTGAGCTGTTAGCAATTCTAGCAACACCGTCAAGTTTAGCCACCATGATGAGACAGTTAGATCTTAAACTGACAATGCTGTTTTGACTTAAACCACATTGTTGCTCAACTTTGATGAGTTGATCTAACAAAAGTTGAGTAACAATCACAATTATTGTGTTGCTGCAAGGATACTATAAACTAATGGTTCAGGAACGAACTTTACCTGTTTTTCATGCTAGCGAGAGCCAAATTACCAAAGAAGAAGCATTGCTCCTCTACGAGGATATGATTCTGGGGCGCTTCTTTGAGGATAAATGTGCAGAAATGTACTACCGGGGCAAGATGTTTGGTTTTGTCCATCTCTATAACGGTCAAGAAGCGGTAGCAAGTGGTGTCATCAAGGCAATGCGTCCTGATGAAGATTATGTTTGCAGTACCTATCGCGACCATGTCCATGCTCTTAGTGCTGGTGTACCTGCCAAAGAAGTGATGGCAGAGTTATTTGGCAAGGCGACGGGTTGCAGTAAAGGTCGTGGTGGCTCGATGCATATGTTCTCCGCCGAGCATCATCTTTTAGGCGGTTATGCATTTGTTGCCGAAGGCATACCCGTGGCTACAGGGACAGCTTTTCAAAGCAAATACCGTAGAGAAGCTTTAGGCGATCGCAATGCCGATCAGGTAACAGCTTGCTTTTTTGGCGACGGTGCTTGCAACAATGGTCAGTTTTTTGAGTGCCTAAATATGGCAGCCCTGTGGAAACTGCCGATCCTTTATGTTGTAGAAAATAACAAGTGGGCAATCGGCATGGCTCACGAACGGGCAACTTCTCAGCCAGAAATTTACAAAAAAGCTAGCGTGTTTGGCATGGCTGGCGTGGAAGTAGATGGCATGGATGTACTAGCGGTTTACTCCGCCGCCAAAGAAGCGATCGCACGGGCACGAGCAGGTGAAGGGCCAACATTGATTGAAGCATTAACTTATCGTTTCCGAGGGCACTCTCTGGCCGATCCAGATGAACTGCGCTCCAAAGAGGAGAAAGAATTCTGGTTTACCCGCGATCCCATTAAGAAGCTTGCCGCCCATGTGACGGAACACAACTTAGCAACTCAAGAGGAGCTTAAAACAATTGAGCAAAAAATCCAGGAAAGAGTGAATGAGGCAGTACGTTTCGCCGAAGAAAGCCCTGAACCTGACCCTAGTGAGCTGCGCCGTTATATTTTTGCGGAAGATAACTAAAACCGACTCAATGGCTGATAGCTAATCGCTTTGAAGCCACAACATCAATCCCTACGCTTTGCTATAACTTAGTTACAAAACTCACCCGATTGCCCACAACAAATTCATCGGGTGCAACGTTTTGTGACTAAGTCACTCACTAAACTTGCCATTTGGCTACCCGAAGTTAGACAACGGTACTCAATGCTGTTAATCACACAGAAGGCTCAATAGATGAGTACTTCATCCTTTGTCTTTTTAGCTGTCAGCACGTCTACATGTGGAGCGATTGGTTTTACCACTGCCCAAGAGGCGATCGCAAACTCCTGAATCAAGCTTCTGCTGCTCCCAATGTTCATCAAAAACAAACACCTAACGCCAGCTATGACAAACCAGGGATTTTCCTCTTGTCACCCGATTCATTTTTCCCAACGATTTATGGAATGCTTCCCTGTCCACACCTTGCTATCGGCGCTACTCCTGGTTTCCGGTAGCACTACGGCACTTCCTGTATTCGCTAACCCAGTAACGTCATCCTTAATTGCTCAGACTCCTCCCATAGGAGCCCAAATTATTTATGTCAATCCCAATACTGGCAGCGATACTGCAGGCGCTGGTAGTAGTGAAGCGACACCCGTCCGCACCATCACCTATGCCCTCCAACAAGCCTCATCTGGCAGCACCGTGCAACTAGCGCCCGGTTCCTATACAGCTGATACAGGTGAAGTTTTTCCCCTAGTTGTTAAACGCGGTGTTAGGTTACGGGGCGAACCCTCAACAAAAGGGCAAAGAATGGCTATTATCGGCGGCGGCTTTTATGGTAGCCCCACTTTGGCACGTCAAAACGTAGCAATTCGGGCAGAAAGGGATAGTGAAATTAGCGGCATTACCGCTACTAATCCCAACAGTAGAGGCACCGCCCTTTGGGTCGAATCAACTAACCCAATTATTAGCAATAACACCTTTTCGGGGAGTCAACGGGAGGGGGTGTTCCTCACAGGTACAGCTAACGCCAAAGTAGAGGACAACATCTTTACCCAGAACCAAGGAAATGGTATTTCAGTAGCGCGGGCGGCTACAGGAGAAATCCGCAACAATCTCTTTCAGGACACTGGAATTGGCATTAGCATTGGAGATACTGCCTCAACCTCGATTGTAGAAAATCGCATTTTGCAGAATGTGGACGGCGTTGTCGTTACGGGCACTGCTACTCCTACTCTTCGGAATAACATCATTGAGAGCAACCAGCGCAACGGTGTAGTGGCAACTAGCAGTGCTCAACCAAATCTTGGAACTGCCGATAGTCCTGGTCAAAATCGTATTCGCAATAATGGTAGCTTTGATCTCAACAATGCCACCCGTCAAGGTACTATTGTTGCCGTTGGTAACGATATTGACCAAAGTCGCATTTCAGGTTCTGTAGACTTTGTTGCCGCTACCATCCCAGGTGGAACCTTGCTCGATGTTCAAGGACACTGGGCACAAGCCTATATCGAAGCATTAGCCGCCAGAGACGTTATTGCTGGCTTCCCGGATGGCACGTTTCGACCTAATGAACCCGTTACCCGTGCTCAGTTTGCCGCCATTATTAATAAAGCATTCGCTCCTGCACCTGAGCGAACTGCGATTAATTTTACTGATGTCCGCAATGACTTCTGGGGATATCAAGCGATTCAGACGGCGTATCGCGGCAACTTCCTCTCTGGCTATCCTGACCGAACTTTTCAGCCCAATCAGCGTATTCCAAGGGTACAGGCGCTGGTATCTCTGGTTAGTGGTTTAAAGCAACGCTCTGACAATACCAGCGTTTTGTCGGTCTATAACGATGCAGGACAAGTTCCTAATTATGCGTTGAGTGCGATCGCCGGAGCTACTCAACGACAACTGGTTGTAAACTATCCCAACGTTAATCAGCTCAATCCTAATCGTGAAGCAACCCGGGCGGAAGTAGCAGCTTTCGTCTACCAGGCACTTGTAAATTCAGGTCGGGCAGAAGCAATTCCTTCCCCTTACCTGGTAGCAGCTCCCTAAATTATTTCATCCTTAGTTCAGCTTCGTTTTGACGGTTTTAACGCCAGTAAGCCGAATGTGCCTCCGTTTGGCACATTCCCTTAACAAAAGTGCATGAAAACAGAGAGTGCCAATCCTTCGACGGTGGGGGTTGGCACTCTCCTGTTATTTATCAGGTTTATTATATGGTTAAGGTCTTTATATTGGCTGACCTCATTTGAACTGATACTAATTTCTCAGGAATTTCACTGAATAGTGTGTTTCGTAATATTTTCTTTGTATTTGTTTCTTGATGAATTGTGTAGTTCTGTCACAGCGCGAGCGCGGCACCTTGACCACCCGCTGTTAACGGTAGGAGACACCAGCTATGAAGCTGTGTTCCCAGTGAAGAGCCAAGGCGACTGGCTGTTGCTACTGTTGGCAACAGAGTGTCAAGAAACAGTCTAAGGTAGGCATTAATAGTGAACAGCTAGCCGTCATAGGGAATCATTAGTTGCGCTCAAGCTCGGCTGGTTACAGGTGGACAAAACTCCGACGGTTTGATTTGATATTTAACCAGGTTAGCTAAATCCTGCAATTGGCTGATAGCTTCAGCGCCTTCAAGCTTCATTAGTTCGCGGTCATCTCGCATCTCAGTCCAAGTAATCCCGTAGTCTGACACTAGGAAGCGAATCAGATGATTGTCTCCTAAGCTGACCATAAAAGATGCGCTATTCATTTGACTCCCGCAGGTATAGCAGGAGGCTAAATAGCCTCGGTTCTCTAAAACGATCGCCAGGGCTTGAAGGTTCATTACCAAGTCCTGAACGAATTGACGGTGTTGCTCTGCAAGTCGTATAAACACGTTTTTTCTCCTAGCACCACACCTAATCTTAAACTCTTTATACTTTTTTAAGAATTTAATTTTGAGAACTTAGGCGGGTTAGTTTAAACTACCATAAGCTTGCGAAGAGGTTTCGGCTAGCTTCGCATTAGATTAACTTAAGTTCTCCTCATTCTAAGGTATCAGCAACAACATAATAGGTAGTTCTTGCTGCTGATTGAAGTCTAGTAAAGTCTAGCCAGATTAATACCAGCTTATTTCTGTCCTTAGACAGACTTATCAAAGGATTAAACCTGTTCTAGTAATAGGAATCATTAATATAAAACATCAACTATACTGATGATTCCGGAAACTAAGTTAGCAATTTGCTGCCCCTGAAGTCATGCCTGAGGCAGCAAACAAGCAGAGTAAAGTATCAAAGTTAAATTGAGGATAAAAATATTTTCCTAGACCTCATACCCTACAATCTTTGATTACCGTCAATTCAAACTTTACAGAGCCTAGGTGAAAAAGGGAGGTTTAGTTAATGAACTTTCCACCAGCCAAATGCTGGCCCTACAAATCGAATAGTTAACCAGGCAACTACCATGAGAGTAATACCATACCAGGCTCCTGTAGTTGTCCATTTTACAAACTGCTGACCCTGGCTCTTAGTAAACGGCAGCCAAGGAAACATCCTGGCTTCTTTGCCGTACTTATCTCCTAATGCAGCTTTACGACGCTTGGCTTCACCCATAACCCATTGCCCTAAATAAAAATAGATCATAGCGTCCTTGTCAGACACTGAGGTGAGATTGTTCATGAAATGACAAGTCTTTCTAGGCTAACTTTTCAACATTTAGTAGGTTTTATTTTCTAGCTAAAATCTACAGCCAGTTGTCTTCTGGCAGGGAATTAGGGGAACTAAACCATGTGGCATCCAAGTAGTTGATGCGGGCAAATGGGCTGAGGGCGGATAGGACTTGACGTCCGTAGCTGCGGTGATTAACGCGATTGTCTAGTAGGGCAACAACACCTTGGGATTCTCGTACAGGTGCGATCGCCCGTTGCAGTTCTCTCAAGGCAGCAGGCAGAAGATATAAACGAAACCAGTCCTGACGCCGTTGCTTGTAGTATGCTACTTTGCCTGCGACTAAGGGATCTTCTAAGGACGGGATCGGCAAGGTGGCAATCATCAGTAACTGGGGCGCAGGAAACGCACCGTGATGCTGCCGCCAAAATTCCCAGCCACTGACAAGGATGCCGTTGCCGTCCATCTTTGTCGTTTCGACTTGGACGCGGGAACCGAATTCTGCTGCTAGAACCGCGCCTAGCTGGGCTTTGAGGGGCATATCTCCTACCAAAAGAATTACTGGAGTGTTGAGATTAGCGCCGATCTTTAACAGCATTTGCACTTGTTGCTTCAACATCTCTTGAAATTGTGGCGTGTTGGGCATTGGCAACCTATCCGGCAAATAAAGCTGAATCAATTCTCTTTGTCGATCTGGGGAAAACTTAATGCAAGTTAAGTCACCCAACCCCAGTTGCTGGCGATAAATAGAGGCTGAACGTTCTAAATCAAGTGCCTCACCAATCACTACCACAGGTTGCTGCAACCAAACCTTTTCCAAAGCTGTTGCCACCTCAACGGGGCCACAAAACAGCGAAAATTGCCCTTGGGAACGAGCGATCGCTGCCCACATGAGTTGGGCTGATTCTTGCCACTGGTGCCAAAAATTCTTCCAAGCTATCGGAATGGGTGCAGGAAGCTCACAGAGTTGGGAACCATTGTCTTTAGCGTCCTGTATCGCTAATCTATTCCTCATTCCCAGTTGTTCGTAGAGCGTTTGTAAAATTTCCTGCTCTGGTTTTTCAAGGAGACAGCATTGATAGGGATTCGGTGGATGTTGAAAGATGGCTTTTGTCAGCCTAACGCGGGCATCCCGGATGGCATCAGCTTGATCGGGGCAACGTTGCATCAATTCATCCCAATCAACGGGTTGTAGGCAGGCAGTGAGGCGATCGCGTGTCCACGATTCTAGGTCGTCAGCGCCGTCAATGATCGTGGGAATGCCAGCCGGAAAACGTCCCTGTCCTTCTAATCGGTCTGCTAGCCAGGATTGGGGGGAAGTAATCAATAACCCTTGGAACAGCTCATCAACAAAGCGATCACCAATTGCCACCGCCTTGTCTGTTCCCATCCACGCCTGCAAACGAGGAATCTCAACCTGTAGCAACCACTCCTGAATCAATTCTGGTACAACTAACAAGACAGAGCCTTTCCAGAGCAACGCCGAAGCAAGATAGCTCAGACAGTAACGGCGCTGGGGACTTCCCGTTTGAATTAGAGCAGAACGTTCTAAGCGTAAAGCTCGTGCAACCAAGCGTGCCATGGTGAGATGATGGGGCCAGCTTGGTTCGCCCTGCTTTCTGAGAAAGGTACGTAGGGAGGAATGGACTGTTGCCTCAATCACAATTTTGTGTAGCGCCTAGACGCCCTCCGAAGGTTGAAGCTGGCAGCAGTTGTCTGATAGCAAACACTAGCATTGCAACTGAGTAATGCCATTTTCATTATGGCAAGGACGAATATTGTCCTTGAGGCTGCCTTTAGCTTCTCGTTTTTAAGCTGAAAATAATGTTGAGTCCTGACATGACAGTTCCTTGAGATACCTAGGACTCAAGATTGACCTTAGTGTTCTGGTTTAAACCAAATTCGACGATTTTCCCAAATAATCGAATTTTTTGATAAATTCCACCACTTCACCTATAGGCGGTAGGGTTGATTCTGGCATTAGGTCAGTGCCATTTTTTGGGGGTTTGAGCAAGCTAGATTGATGCATCAGATGCTTGCCGAACCCTGGATGATGATAGACAGTGAGGGTCTGGTCGCTGGAGTTGGCGATCGCTGTCTGTGTAGGAGCCTGAAAGAAGCTCACCGCCTCTGTAACGTTGGAAATAGTTTTGAGGGCTTTAATAGAGCGAACTTGGTCAAGCCCTTGACTAATGGCGGCAATTAATTGCTCAAGCTGTTCGGACTTGATTCCCAAATCCTCTAGAGCTTGAGACTCCAGGGTATTGACTAGAGTCAGGATATTTTGCTGGGTTATTCCCGCATCCTGAAAGGGGAGAATGGCGAGATAAGCAACGCTAAACAGTTGATCATTGCTGTCGATGCGAAAGGTTAAAGCCGTGCGGCGAGAGCTAACTTCAATACTAGGAGTTTGCTTAATGGTGGGGTATTGTTGAGCAATTTGATGATAAGTAGAGGCAAGAACCAGGTTGGCATCAAGGCTTAAAGGCGCATCAATAACAATTCTTACCGTTGGTAGAGTTTCATTAAAAAACTTTTTCGAGCCTTCAGACGTAAAACGAAAGATCTCGCTTTGATCGCCACCAGGGCTTAAATCAATCCATTCACAGGTCATGCCTTCTGTTTTCAAGCCAAACCGAGAAACGGCATACAGCTTTGCCCCTGTCAAAATTGCTCCCGTCAAATCAGCACCAATCCAATCTGCCTTGATTAACCGGGCTTGGGTGAGGTCAGCATGTACCAAGCTAGTGTTAAGCAAATTAGCATTGCTCAAGTCAGCGCCCATTAAGTTTGCGCCGCTTAATTTTGCTTCGCTGAGGTCAGCCCAGCTCAGATTCGCCCCACTGAGGTCAGCCCAGCGTAAATTTGCGCCACTAAGATCGGCTCCACTGAGATCGGCGCGACTAAGATTTGCTTGGCGCAGTTCAGTGTCACGAAGATTTGCGCCCCGAAGGTCGGTGCGGCTCAGGTCTGTACCGTTTACATTTGCCTGCTCTAAGGTGGCGGCGGTTAGGAGAGCACCTCGAAAGTTGGCTTCAGTTAATGTAGCGCCGCTAAGATTAGCTTGTCTGAGGGCGGCTTCTCGTAAATCAGCACCACTGAGATTGGCGCGGCTAAGATTGGCGCGACTAAGTTTGGCGCGAATCAACTCGGCACGAATTAGGGAGGCGTTTTCTAGATTTGCCTCTCCTAAGTCAGCCCGGATCAAGTTAGCGACGTTGAGGTTTGCCCGTACTAATTTTGCTTTGGAGAGATTGGCACCGCTTAGTCTTGCCACATTCAACTTGGCATCAGTCAAATTCGCTTCACTCAGATGGGCACCACTGAGGTTAGCTACACTCAAGTTGGCTCGGATCAAATTAGCACCGCTGAGGTTAACGCCACTTAAGTTTTCTTCAGTGAGATTAACGCCAGAAAAGTCTCTAACTCCTTGTGCATATTTTTTGAGGATTTCCGTAACATTCATGGGGCTACCCTAAACTGACTCCCGATCGATAGGTGAAAACTTGCGCTACTAGACAGTTTGGCAGTTCCTGGTACACGGAGGAGCAAGGAAGGGAGCAAGCTGGTTGGTAGCGACAACCCGGGCATCAACTGGTTAAGACAGTTTTCGCCGCTTAAGTCTTGGCGTTGCATAACAATTAATTTAATGCTTGCATAAGCTTAACTTTGATAGCGCTAGACAATGAATATTGGGATTGTTGGACTGGGGTTGATTGGTGGCTCTTTGGGGATAGATTTACGATCGCTAGGACATCAGGTGTTAGGTGTTTCTCGCAATTCGCTAACCTGCCAACTGGCTATTGAGCGAGGAGTTGTGGATGATGCCAGTGTGAATTTAACGCTCTTGGCAGCTGCTGATGTTGTTTTTGTCTGTACGCCCATTACCGCGATCGCGCCAACTATTCAGCAACTGGTTCCCCATTTAGCCACTGACGCCATCATCACTGATGTTGGTTCTGTCAAAGCTGCTGTCGTTGAGGTTGTTACTCCGCTTTGGCATAACTTTGTGGGTGGTCATCCAATGGCAGGCACAGCGGATAGTGGCATTGATGCCGCTCAGTCTCAGTTGTTTGCCGGAAATCCTTACGTGCTAACGCCTCTAGATACAACGCCCCCGGCTGCTGTCAAAATTGTGGAAGAAATTGTGCGATCGCTCCGTTCCCAGGTTTATTTTTGCCGCCCTGAGGAGCATGACCGCGCCGTGGCTTGGATTTCCCATTTGCCAGTGATGGTAAGTGCCAGCTTAATTGAGGCATGTATGAGCGAATCAGAGACTTCTGTGTTAGAGCTTGCCCAAAATCTTGCCAGTTCTGGTTTTCGAGACACTAGCCGTGTTGGTGGAGGCAATCCGGAGCTAGGAGTGATGATGGCACGTTACAACCACAAGTCACTGTGGCGATCGCTGTTATCTTACCGCCACTGTCTCGACCAGCTGATCACTGAAATTGAGCAGGAAAATTGGCACGCTCTGGAACAACGCTTACAAGATACTCGTAAAAATCGTCCGTCGTTTCTCTCTGAAGACGTTAGAGATTAGCTGTAGAAACGTTCTGTACCAGATCTTTACATCTGATTTCAATCTTGGCTGTAGTGTTCACCACAGCTATATAAAACGGCGAACAACCTTCATAAAAGTGCAACATCCCTGACATCGGAATGTCATAGACGCTAGCTAAATTAAGAGATGTCAAGAAGATTTGCGAATTTCGCTGATCAAAGCTTGATAGCTGGTGCTAGCTGCAATACCGATCTATTAACTCTCTATTTCCTGCTCCCAAGAAGCAATTATGAAAACTGATCAACCGAACCAAGACAACGCTCCTGAACAAACGAATCGTCTAGGTTTTGACAATAATCAATCTGTAACTCGCACCAGCAAGGCTTCTCCATTGCGAAAAGCAGCAACCTATGTTTCTTTAGTGCTGCTTGGTGCTGGGACTGTTGTTTCGGTCAACTCCCTGAACGTACAAAACCCCATCGCTTCCAAAGCCCTATTAGCTCAAACAGTACCCAACCTTGGCATCCCCACTAGAGCAACGGCGATCGCATCGGTAGGAAACACCAACTTTATCAGCGATGTTGTTGAACAAGTAGGTCCTGCTGTTGTTCGCATTAATGCTTCACGAACCGTAGCTAGCAGGCGTCCTGAAATATTTAATGATCCCGCCTTCCGCCAGTTCTTCGGTTCCCAGGTTCCCCAAGGGCCGAGTGAGCGGGTTGAGCGCGGGACGGGATCGGGATTTGTTCTCAACCAAGAGGGACAGATTCTCACCAATGCCCATGTGATTGATGGCGCTGATAAAGTGAGTGTGACGCTGCAAGATGGTCGCAGCTTTGAAGGCACAGTTTTGGGAACTGACTCCGTCACCGATATTGCTGTTGTGAAAATTACGGCAGATAATCTGCCTACCATCTCCTTAGGAAACTCCGATGAACTTAAGCCTGGAGAATGGGCAATAGCGATCGGTAACCCTCTAGGTTTAGATAGCACAGTCACAACTGGCATCATCAGCGCGACTGGTCGTTCTAGCAGCCAAGTTGGTGTCCCAGATAAACGAGTTGAGTTCATCCAGACTGACGCTGCCATCAACCCGGGTAACTCTGGCGGCCCGCTTCTCAATGCCTCTGGACAGGTTATCGGGATCAACACCGCAATTATTCAAGGTGCTCAAGGATTAGGCTTTGCAATTCCTATCAACACCGCACAAAACATTGCTAACCAGTTGATTGCTCAAGGAAAAGTAGAACACTCCTATTTAGGCATTCAAATGGTGCAACTAACACCGGAAATCAAACAGAACATCAACAGTAATCCCAGTGTTGGTTTTCAGATCAATGCCGATCGAGGAGTTCTGATTGCCAGAGTAATGCCGAATTCTCCAGCAGAAAGAGCGGGAATCCGTGCAGGTGATGTGATTCAAAAGATCAATAACCAGGCGATCGCAGATTCTAAAGATGTCCAAAAGTTTGTAGAAAGTAGTAAGGTCGGTAGCAATCTGCCAATGGAACTCAGTCGAGCCGGGAAAACTATTGATTTAGTAGTGCAACCAGGCGCTGTCCCTACGCAACAAAATTCCTAACTAATCCCTAAGTTGCTGTATCGGCAGCAGTTGCCTCGACTAAAATAAAAGTTTCGACAGGTCGATCAGGATGGGTATTTGCCCATCCTTTTTTTTGTTTAAGGTAGAAAAATTTTATCTCCCTGTCCAGGGTGTTACCAAACCAACTTTGTGAGCTAGATAAGCGGTACAGACTCAGCACTTTTACTGGTAAAAGTCCGGATTTTGGAATCGAGACTCTAGCGTAGTTTCCGTTTGTAGTGGCGCGATCGCCTAACAATTCTCTGTAGTGATACGTTCAACTTAACCTAGGGACATACTGTAATACTTCTATAAAGGTTGCCACAAATCCTGAAAAATCGTTGTAATTGCAAAAAAGCGTGACTATAATCTGTTTTAACTAAGCCAAAGATTCCCCATGCCTTTCAGCACTTACTTTGCGAAGTCACCAAAACGCTTGGCGATCTTCGTCGGGGTTATATTGCTACTCTTGCTAGGTTTCTTAGATCATCAAATTTCTGCTGACATTTCTGTTGATATCTTTTATCTATTTCCGGTCTCTCTTATCACCTGGTTCGTTGAGCGTTGGATGGGTTTTCTCAGCGCTACGGGTAGTGTTGCCATTTGGTACTTCGCCAATGAACAACAACTCAACCAACAGTCTTGGCTAGTCGTTATCTGGAATGCGGCATCAAAACTAAGCTTTTTCTTAGCTTTTAGTTACTTATTATCTGCCTTACATCAATCCTTAGAGTCAGGAAAACAACTAGCAAGAACTGACTTGATCACCGGGCTGATCAATAAAAAAATATTTTTTGAATTGGCAAATTTAGAAGTTAAACGAGCTTCTAGATATAGACATCCCTTAACTATTGCTTATATTGATATTGATGACTTCCGCTTAATTAACAATAACTACGGACATCAGGCAGGAGATCGAACCTTACGACAAGTAGCTGAAGTCCTTAAGAACAATATTCGTGAGACAGATTTCGTTACTAGACTAGGAGGAGATAAATTTTTGATTCTTTTGCCAGGTAGTGGATATGAGCCAGCTCAAGGAGTAGTACTGCGATTGCAAAAATGTCTTCAAAAGACAGTAGAAAGACAAAAGCTAGGTACTACCTTTAGTATTGGCATGATCACCTTTCTAGAGCCACCCGAGGCTGTAGATGAAATGCTCGCAAAAGCAGATCACCTAATGTATTCTTTGAAAAATAATGGTAAAAAATGCCTGAAACACATTACTGTAACCTAAAGTAACAAGTTGATATTTTTGTTAGGAGTGATGATTAGGAAATAAATAAGCGATCGCTGCCCCTCCAGACAAAGTAAGCGTGATAACTAACGTAGTTGCCAAAATAGTAGAAAACATTCTAAAACCCTTTCTTTAATTAACCAGCTTTAATTAATTTTTTCTGAAGTTTAGCTCACTCAAGCTTTTGCCAAACCTTATGGTCTTTCAAATTTAGCAAGTTTATATAACATCACTGTGACTTGGGTGTGTCAAAAAGCGAAGTAACTCTTCATCAATCATTAGTTTTTACCAGAAGTAATACCAATATTCTAAGTTTTTACTACAAACAATTTTCTCACTTCCATAAAAGGAAACTGGGAGACGACTCTGTAAGAGTCAAGAAAGAGTTGATGTAATTCACAAAATAAATATTAAACAACTTTACTGCCTTCTATTCTGCCTAAAAGAAGCATTTTATCAGCAATCTCTAACGAACGGCTACTACACCAAAGGTAGATAAAACTTGAATGTACTACCTTTACCAACTACACTTTCTACTTGAATCCTGCCCCCTTGTAGTTCAATCAATCGCTGCGAAATCGCTAGTCCAATACCTGTTCCCCTAGTATTACGGGCACTGGCTTGACCAGCACGCCAAAAACGCTCAAATATGTGAGGTATATCTTCTGGTGCAATTCCTGAACCTGTATCGATAACTGCAATCCACAATCGACGGGCTTCTAACCAAGCCCGAACAGTAATTGAACCTTCCTCTGTATAGGAAATTGCATTTCCTAATAAATTCATCAACACCTGTTCTAAGCGGTCAGCATCAGCCATTACTAAAGGAAGTTTGGATGGACACTCCAACTGTAAAGCTGGACCATCATCAAGTAATTGATCAGAGAATTTTTCTACCAGAGACTTCAAAAAAGGACACACGTTAATCGCTTGAAGATGAATTGGCAGATACCCTGCCTCCGCTTTTGATAATTCTTGCGTATCGTTGACCAGTCGTTGGAGCCTAGTAGTTTCTCTAATAAGTCGCTGATAAACTTCGCTGCTAGGTTCAATTTGACTGTCCGCCAACTCTTCTAAGTATCCGCGAATTACCGTTAATGGTGTCCGCAACTCATGAGTTAAATCTCCAATTAATTCTCGACGACGGCGTTCTACTCCCTCTAGGCTGACAGCCATGCGATTAAAGCTAGCACTGAGTTGGTTAAGTTCAGGAATTTCACTGGGCGGTAAGCGTTCATCAAGCTGTCCAGCGGCAAACTTCTGAGTAATTTGTTCGATTTGAGTTAGAGGTTGGGTAATCCGTTTAGATACCCAGTAGCTGAGTCCACCTGCAGCAGTAGTACCTACAATCACAGCCCAGAAAGTGCTGCGGTTCCAGGCAGTTTCAAATCCTTTCACAAGATAAGTACGGGCATAGCGTAAACTAAATCCCCTTCCCTCTAATTGCTGTAGGTGTAGGACAAACAAGCGGGGCGAAGAAAGCTTACCGACAATCACCATAGTACCAACTGCCACCATCATTACCAGAAGGTGAGAAAGCAGTAAACGCGAGGTTAAGGGTAAGGCTTTTCTCTTACGTGAGCCAACTCTTCTGAATGACATTATTGAGTTACTAAATCTTCAAATTTATAGCCCACACCAATTACTGTTTTAACAAAATTAGGATTGGCTGGGTCAGGTTCAATCTTTTTTCGCAACCGTGCTACATGAGTATCAACGACTCGCTCATCTCCAAAAAAGTTATCTCCCCAAAGCTTATCTATCAACTGAGTACGATTCCAAACCCGATTAGGTTGACTAACAAATGTGCTTAATAAATTAAATTCTAAGGTAGTTAAATCTAGAGCTTCTGACTCTTCAGAATCTAAGTTACGGTAAGCCTGCCGCTGGTCTACATCAACAGTAAAATGGGGAGTACGATAAACCAATGTTTCTCCCCCATGGCGGAGACTACGCCGTAACAATGCTCGAACTCTTGCTACTAACTCTCTAGGGCTAAATGGTTTAACTAAATAATCATCAGCACCAGTTGATAAGCCAATTACTCGATCAATTTCTTCTCCCTTAGCTGTCAACATTAGGATGTAAGGGTCTTTTGCGCCGGGTTTCTGCCGCATACGGGCGCAAACTTCCAGCCCATCCAAACCAGGGAGCATTAAGTCAAGGAGGACAACATCAGGTTGCTGCTCTTGGAATACCTGTAATGCAGATAATCCATCCCGGCAGTGATAGCAGGAAAATCCTTCTCTTTCCAAGGTTGAGGAAATGAGTTGAGCAATTTCTTGTTCATCTTCAACAATTAAAATCTTCATAACTCATTCCGGTTAAATCGTGTCTTTTTATAAAGGTTGTATTTGAGTTTATTCTAAAAGTCTAATTATTAAGATTAATGCGCAAACTATTCCAATTCTTTTGGCAACAAAATATTTTTAAAACTAGATTTGGTAAAATTTAATGTTTATAATTTTAATCAAATTTATGAGTATATTAAAAGACGAATGTGAAGTTTGTACACATTGTTTACCTATTGATGTTTCCGGCGCTTCTATAGTTTCTCCTAGTTGACTAACATTTTTTTGGGTAAATGAGATTGACGGCATAGAACCCAACCCAGACAACACTTTTACTAATCTATTGGTGTCTTGTTGCCACCGACAAATCAGTAAATTAGGGGCTGAGAACTTTTGTTAGCCGATTCAGATCGTTTTTCTGATCTTAAAGGAATTGTCATGAACATTAATTCTAGTCTTCTTCGTCGGCTGCACCGTTCTTTGGCACCGATTATGCTTTTACCCATTCTCCTGACTCTAATTACAGGCTCTCTTTATCAAATCATGCAGCTTACAGACCATAACAGAGGCTTTGGGTGGCTTTTAAGTTGGCATAAAGGAAACTTCGGCATTCTCAACCTGGAAGCAATTTATCCGTTTTTGAACGCGGCTGGTTTACTTACTTTGGCAATTACAGGAATTTCAATGTGGTTTCGGCAGCGTCGTAGGTCGAAGCCGCGTCCTGAAGATGCCTGAGGTTACTGTCTGTTACTAAGTCGCCGTAGCGAAAATAACTGTAACTTCCTACAACCCCAACTTTTCTAGTACAGGTCGCGTTGAGACAATGTGCTTGTCTAATCCCAACTGCTGAGGGCTAATCCCCAACGCTAGAGCAATAAGCTGTGGCAGGTGCAACACGGGTAATCCTAACTGATGCCCAATCACTTTCTCAACTTCTGGTTGCCGAGAATCAAGATTGAGGTGACACAAAGGACAGGGAGTCACTAGGCAATCTGCCCCTGCCTCTATGGCTTCCTGAATGTGCGCGCCTGCCATCTTGAAGGATTGCTGCGGTGCATAGCTAGAAATCGGCCAACCACAACATTGAGTACGTCCCCGATAATATACTGGTGTTGCCCCCACTGCCCGAAAGACATCCTCCATCGACTCAGGATGGAAGGGGTCGTCATAGGGGATAGACTTTTGCGCTCTCAGTAAATAGCAGCCATAGAAGGCAGCACAGTTCAAGTTTGCCAACTTGTGGGTGACTCGTTCTTGTATAGCGTCCAAACCGTAGTCTGTTACCAACGCCCACAACAAATGCTTAACGTCTGTGCTGCCTTGATAGGGTGAACAGCTTTCTTTTTTTAATAGACCATTAATTTGCTCAATGTAAGCCGGGTCTGTGTGTTGAAATTCCTTCAGGCGCTCATCAACATGACCGATTACTCCTTGGCAGGTACTGCAATGGGTCAGTAGGGGCAAATTCAAAGACTCTGCTAAAGCAATGTTACGGGCATTAACTGTATCTTCGAGGAGTTGAGAGTCTTCTTTAAATGTGCCAGAACCACAACAAGATGCTTTTTTGAGTTCCACCAGCTCAATTCCTAGCGCCTGTGTAAGGGCGGCTGTCGATTGATAGAGTTCCCGGCAGGCTCCTTGAGCGACGCAACCAGGAAAATAAGCGTACTTCAGTATTTTGGATGCCATGATTCTTTATTTTGGCTTGCGTAAATCTTGACCTCTTCTTCTATCATCGTTTGCCAATGAGCTTTTAGTGAAATTTCTGGAATCCCTTTGACCTTCAAAATGTGAGCATTTCAACGTTTTTGGTCGTTTATCGGCAACTAAGGCGGGAGTGCCAATTGAAGAAGCGACCATGGCAGCGATGGATGGTTCCTCTTTCCGATAAGATTAAAAAATGCTTAGAACTAGGCAACACTGCTTATAAGGTTCGAGTAATTGGGTTAAGGAAGGCTTATGAACCAAGAAATTTTTGAGAAAGTAAAGAAGATCGTTTGTGAACAACTAGAAGTTGAGTCGGCTGATGTAACACCCGAAGCAAACTTTGCCAACGACTTGAACGCCGATTCTCTAGATGTAGTTGAACTGGTGATGGCGTTGGAAGAAGAGTTCGATATTGAAATTCCTGATGAGGCAGCCGAGCAAATTGCTACAGTACAAGCTGCTGTAGACTACATCAGTGGGAAGGTTACTGCCTCTGCGTAGAGGTAGGGATTGAGTGTAAAAATAAGGGCATTAGCGAGCGGTATTAGTCTAGCTCTGAGGATCTAAACTCAAGGCTCTTAAGCCTAATGCCTTCTTTAGTTTTATGTTATGGGCGATCGCGCCCTATCTTACTGCCATCATGACGAATTCTGAACTGAAGCGTGTTGTGGTTACTGGCCTCGGTGCGATTACACCGATAGGCAACACCTTAGAAGAGTACTGGGAAGGGTTGCTCAGTGGGCGTAATGGCATTGGCCCAGTTACTTTGTTTGATGCGTCCCGGCATAATTGTCGGATTGCTGGTGAGGTAAAGGGTTTTGACCCTCATCTCTATTTGGAGCGCAAGGAAGCCAAACGCATGGATCGATTTGCCCAATTTGGAGTGTCGGCAAGTAAACAGGCGCTTGCAGATGCCAACTTTGTGATCAATGACTTGAATGCAGAGCAGGTGGGGGCAATCATCGGTACGGGAATCGGTGGTTTAAAGGTTTTAGAAGACCAGCAAGAAATCTATCTGACGCGAGGGCCAGACCGCTGTAGCCCATTCATGATTCCCATGATGATTGCGAATATGGCAGCGGGTTTGACGGCAATTCATACAGGTGCTAAAGGGCCAAATAACTGCACGGTTACGGCTTGTGCGGCTGGTTCTAATGCGATTGGCGACGCTTTTCGCTTAGTGCAGCGTGGCTATGCTCAGGCAATGATTTGTGGTGGGACAGAAGCAGCGGTAACTCCCTTGTCGTTTGCAGGCTTTGCCTCTGCCCGGACGCTTTCAACGCGTAATGACGACCCGGCTCATGCTAGTCGCCCCTTCGACCGCGATCGCGACGGGTTTGTGATGGGAGAAGGAGCTGGAATTTTGCTCTTAGAAGAGCTAGAACATGCTCTAAGCCGAGGGGCAAAAATTTATGCAGAAATTATCGGCTATGCCATGACCTGCGATGCCTACCATATGACCTCTCCCGTTCCGGGTGGGGAAGGTGCAGCCAGGGCAATTCAACTAGCGATGAAGGATGCTGGAATTGCACCCGATCAGGTGGATTACATCAACGCTCACGGCACTAGTACTGCTATGAATGATGTCACCGAGACCGCAGCTATTAAAACGGCCCTAGGTGAGAGCGCTTATCAAGTTGCCATCAGTTCTACCAAGTCCATGACTGGGCATTTATTGGGAGGTTCTGGTGGTATTGAAGCTGTAGCGACAGCTATGGCGATCGCCAACGACAAAGTCCTGCCGACGATCAACTTAGAGAATCCTGATCCGGGGTGCGATCTGGACTATGTGCCTCATCAAAGCCGTTCTCAAACTGTCAATGTTGCCCTTTCTAACTCGTTTGGATTCGGTGGTCATAACGTTACGTTAGTGTTTAAAAAGTACAACCCAGCTAACTGACTTTCTACACCGAGAGCAGCAGACTAGTGACCTAACCCCTAATTTTAGGGGTTCAGAACCTGTGAAATACTGTAGATAACATCTCTACAACCCGTTAATACTATTAAAATAGACTGCTAGAGAGTGATGGCGTGATGAGTGATGAGTTATCGGGTGAAGATGCTCTGATTCAACGCTCAAAATATGACTAATGCTTATTCTCTAGCCTTGCTCATCGATTCCGCTAATGGGATGATGGGTGATAGTCTTTGGGCAACCGAGAGCCATTGAGTATTAACTCACAAAAGATCTTGCGTTAAACCTGAGTTCACACTGTAGTCATTAAATAAATAGAAGTTATGGCCGTTGCAACCCAATCTCTCGAAGAACTTTGTATTAATTCCATTCGTTTTCTGGCAATTGATGCCGTAGAAAAAGCAAATTCCGGTCATCCAGGGCTGCCAATGGGAGCGGCTCCGATGTCTTTTGTGCTCTGGAACCGCTTTATGCGGATAAACCCCAAAAATCCTGGCTGGCACAATCGCGATCGCTTCATTCTCTCGGCGGGTCACGGCAGTATGTTGCAGTATGCCCTGCTCTACCTGAGTGGATATGAGGGCATGACAATTGAAGACCTCAAGCAGTTCCGGCAGTGGGAGTCAAAAACTCCAGGACACCCGGAAGATTTTATGACCGAAGGCGTCGAAGTGACAACAGGTCCCTTGGGGCAAGGCATTTCTAACGCTGTCGGTATTGCTGCTGCTGAAGCACACTTTGCGGCTCGATTCAATAAGCCAGATTTATCGATCTTTAACCATTACACCTATGTGATTGCCAGTGACGGCGACATGATGGAAGGTGTGGCTTCAGAAGCTTGCTCTTTAGCAGGACACTGGGGCTTGGGCAAGCTGATCGTTCTCTATGACGACAACAAGATCTCCCTTGATGGCGACACCGATATGTCCTTCACCGAAGATGTCGGCAAGCGCTTTGAAGCATATGGCTGGCATGTAACAGCTGTTGAGGATGGCAACACTGATCTTGAGGCAATTGCTCAAGCGATTGAAGAGTCCAAGGGAGTCACGGATAAACCCTCACTAATCAAAGTCCGGACAACTATTGGCTACGGCTCTCCTAATAAAGCCAATTCCCACGACTCCCACGGTGCAGCTCTTGGTGCTGACGAAGTGAAAGCTACCCGCGATCAGCTAGGTTGGCAATACGAGCCGTTTGAGGTTCCCGAAGATGCCCTCAACCATTGGCGCAAGGCAGTCGAACGCGGCGCTAAGTTGGAAGACGAGTGGAATCAGCTTTATGGTAAGTACAAAGAACAGTACCCCGAAGAAGCGGCAACCCTAGAGCAAATGTGGAGCAAAAAGCTCCCTGAAGGTTGGGACAAGTGCCTTCCCACCTACACTCCAGATGATAAAGGAGATGCAACGCGGAACCATTCTGGTAAATGCTTGAATGCGATCGCCGAAGTTGTTCCTCAACTGATTGGCGGTTCTGCTGACCTTTCCACCTCCAACAAAACTCTATTGAAGTCTTCTGGTAACTTCCAGAAAGGTTCTTACGAGCACCGCAACCTCTGGTTTGGGGTACGAGAGCACGGAATGGCCGCAATTTGCAATGGTCTGGCGACTCATGGTGGCTTAATTCCCTACTGCGCCACCTTCTTGACCTTCACCGACTACATGCGTGGATCGATGCGCCTCTCAAACTTGGCGCGTGCGGGTGTCATTTATGTCATGACCCACGATTCTATCGCTCTGGGTGAAGATGGTCCTACCCACCAGTCGGTTGAACATTTTGCCTCCCTGCGTGCCATTCCTGAAATAGTGGTAATGCGTCCCGCTGACGGTAACGAAACCTCTGGAGCTTATAAAGCTGCTGTTGAAAACCGTCGTGGACCCACAGTAATCGGACTTTCACGGCAAAATTTGCCGAACCTCGCGGGTAGTTCAATTGAAGGAACACAGAAAGGTGCTTACATCCTCTCAGACAGTGAGGGTACTCCTGATATCATTTTGATGGGTACAGGAAGCGAAACCCAACTCTGTGTGAAAGCTGCCGAAGAGCTACGCAATCAAGGTAAGAAAGTCCGCGTTGTTTCTATGCCTTCATGGGAACTATTCAATCGGCAAGATGAGCAGTATCGCGAATCAGTCTTGCCAAAAGCGGTTAAGAAGCGCATCTCTGTGGAAGCAGGTATTACCTTTGGTTGGCATCGTTACGTTGGCGATGAAGGAATCGCTATTGGTATCGATCGCTTTGGTGCTTCCGCTCCCGGAAATGTCTGCTTAGAGAAGTTTGGCTTCACGGTAGATAACGTACTTGCTAAGGCAAAGCAATTGCTAGGCTAATATCGAATCATTGATGACTTGCAAGGTGGGCCCAAAAGCTCACCTTTTTTTATTAGCAATTGATCGAACGCGATCGCCCGAAGCTGATGAATCTACTTGATAAGAACAGCCCTAATTAGCGGCTAGTAAAGCTTTCTTTTTTCAGAGATTCCCGAAGGAATCGCGTTGCGAATCGCGGGTAATACAGCTCCAACAGCGAATCACCCAAAAGCATTTAAAGGCAAGTGACACTCTACAAGAAGACACAGCCTACCTGCCTCAATTATTTTGCAAACAGATGGCTCAGAAAATCGCCCGACAACTTAGAATAGTGGCTACGAGGGTATTGAGAAGTCCCAAATGTCTACCAAGGATGTCTTCCACAATGTAGTTCGGTTAGCCCTAGAAAAAGATGGATGGGTGATAACAGACGATCCACTTTATCTCAAAGCTTCTCCCAAAATTGGGATGTACATTGATTTGGGGGCACAAAAGCTGTTAGCGGCTGAACGGAATGACCAGAAAATAGCCATTGAGATCAAGAGTTTTCTGGGACTTTCAGCAATTAATGAGTTTCACTTGGCTTTGGGTCAATTCTTAAATTATCGATTGGCATTGGAAAAACTAGAGCCAGAGCGAATGTTATATTTAGCGGTTCCAGAAGATGCCTACAGTGAATTTTTTACAGATGAGTTTATCCAGCAAGCAGCCGAAGCGTATCACCTAAATCTAATTGTCTTTAATCCTGTACAGGAGACGATCGTACTATGGAAAAATTAGACTATAGCCAATTGATCAAGAATCTATTAAAAGAACACGCAAAATACCCATTAAAAGAAGAATCTATCGAAAAACAACTCATTTTTAATACTGAAAATGACCACTATCAACTAGTGCATATTGGCTGGCAGGACGAAAAGCGAATTTATGCTTGCCTAATCCATATTGATATTAAGGATGGAAAAATTTGGATTCAACGGGACTTTACTGAAGCAGGGATTGCTCAACAATTAGTTGAACAAGGTGTGCCAAAGTCAGATATTGTCTTGAGCTTCCGATCGCCATTTGTCAGGAAATTTAGTGAGTTTGCCATTGCCTAGCTAGGAAGCACAATCGGTCATGTTAAAGTCGTTGATGACTAACTGACAGTCGTTACCAAACAGCGCTCGCCAAATTCGATTTCGTACCGTACCACCCGCCAACCACTAGGGTGAGGAGGTTGAAAAATGCGATCGCACTCCGCCCACGGCAGTTATGCGATCGCCAATAATAATCCTCTAGCTGTATTGCTACGGCAATACAGTACAAAATACAAAAACCTACATACTAGGCTTTAGCTTATCTTTGCCAAAACAGGAAGCACCTTTTCCCCAAAAGTTTCAATAAACTGTTGTTGCTCTCGATTGACATTGTGCAGGTAGAGTTCGCTGAATCCTAGGTCTATGTACTTCTGCAACCACTCAATATGTTGTTCTGGTTCGGCTGAGATCCGCACAGATTCGTGCATATCCTCCGGTTTAACAAACTTTGCTGCTGCATCAAATTGTTTGGGAAGCCGAATATCTGACAAGACAAGACTGGCAAAGATGTTTGTGCGCCACTGATCGTAGGCTCCCTGGAGTGCGGCTTCCTCAGTTTGTGCGTAGGAAAGTTGCACCTTTAGGTACATCGGCTTGCCCTCTCCCCCACCTCGACGGAAGGCTTCTACAACTTCTCGAAGTTTCTCGTAGGGGTGGGAGACAGTAATCAGCCCATCTGCCCATCCTCCCACCCACTCTGCTGTTTGGGGAGTAATCGCGGCTCCAATAATCAGAGGGGGAACCTCAGGACGCGTGTAGAGTTTAGCTTCTTCCACTGTCACTAGACCGTAATGAGTCACCGTCTCTCCTGCCCATAAAGCGCGGATCACGTCAACGCATTCTCGTAAGCGCTGGTTTCGGTCACCTTTAGCCGGCCAACCTTCCCCGGTAATTTGCTCATTGAGTGCCTGACCACTTCCTAGAGCTATCCAGAAGCGTTGAGGAAACATTTCCGCTACAGTGGCGGCAGCTTGAGCAATAATTGCGGGGTGATACCGTTGCCCTGGAGCATTCACGACCCCAAACGGTAAGTTAGTGACTTGCATGGCTGCGCCTAGCCAAGACCAAGTGAAACCGCTTTCTCCTTGACGCTCGCTCCAAGGATAAAAATGGTCAGAGGAGAGAACAGCGTTAAATCCAGCTTTTTCGGCAGCTTGAACGTACTCTACTAGCTTACTCGGCTTGAATTGCTCATGAGAGGCGTGGTACCCAAACTTTGCCATAACAGTTCCTTGAATAATGCTGTTTTAAAAATCACGATGGTGCTTGGCACATGCCACGCTGACGCATGAACAACTGCACAATTAATAAGCGGTAAGCGGGAATATAGCCCACCGTTCTAGGCAAAGCCATGCTGTAGACATTTGCTCTCTACTATTTATATTTAATCGCTTGGCTGATTAGATATTACCTGCGACATAAATTGCAGAAGTTCTAAGGTGGATGTCAGACGTATCTTCTCGACAGCATACATGTTGACTTTCTAAAGGTAGTCTTGTCCAAGAATCGGAAAGTACTATCGGCAAAATCGTCAATCTAGACTACGCGGGTAAAAAGATGACAATGAAATACCCCTATCTGGGGACACCGCGAGTATTCGTATCTAAACCTCTAAAATAAAGCGCTGCGATCGCAATTTCAGCGTAACTACATAACCTACTGAATTCACAATAGTTGCTGACAAATTTCTTCTACCTTTAGGTGAAGCAATTGTTTCTATAGCAACATAAATTACCTCGGAGCTAAGTCAACTCAGCTTGCTGAAGGAAAGCAATGGTGACTTAGCGTAACTCCTATTTAAGAGTTTCCTTAGTGAAATGCCAGTTTTTCAGTGCCAGCAAATTACCTTACAGCATAAAAAATGCTAGGAGATTAACGGTATGATAGTCTCCCAGCAAATAATTAAAGAGAAAGATTACTTTTCTTCAACATACATTTCTGGTTCAACAGCTACATTGTCTAGTCTGCCAGCTTCGTCGAGAACATATCCACCAGTTGTCTCCATTCCTGAACCTTCTTCTTGCTCCTCTAAGGCTTTTACTTCTTTGACGTTTTTTTCCACATCAACGTTAGAAGGAATGACTTCTTCAGGGTCGTTTACGCCGATTGTTTGTGCCATTTGAACGCCGTAGTGGTTATTACCTGGAGCACCTCTACCCGGTTCAGCTTCTTTAGGATCTTCTGGTAAATTTTGTCTGGTTTCTTCAGTCATAAGATGAATCCTCTGTATATTTTTAAACAAGCTTCCATAGCCTGTAGCAGAATAATTGAGATTGCCTACAGACGAATGTATTGTTTGAACCTCTAAGTTCCCTACGAAGATAACTCGATTTGTACCATTCTTGACTCTTTCGTGGGTATTAGATTTACTAAGCAGCGGAGATTTATCAAACAGCGGAGGGGAAGATTTATAGCCCATCCTTCAGGCTTTAAAGGGGAGTTTTTGCTAGAGGGTTGCAGCTCTAATGGAACTGTAGTACTGCCTGCGATCGCTTCTCTAACAGCAGCTCGGTACTTTCGTTAAAACACAGTGCAACCTCTTCACAATCTCTGCTTCCGTATGTAGAAAATTTGGTAAGGGTTGTAGCCTCGTGGACTAAGAGGCTTTGAGTAGAAAAAGCGTGATCGCCACCTACACTACCCTCTTAACCTCCTACCACTGCTTTGAAGAAAAATGGTATTTTCTACAAAATTCTGATTTCATGTACGTGATAAATCTATTTCAAAAGATGGATGACAAATTTTCATTTTGTAAAAACTTTACTTGTCCACAATGCCGTAGGAAGTAAACGTGTCACGAATTAGGTTTAGGTTAAGCTGCCTGCTGTTTTTAATTTAGCCTTTTACTACCTACATAAATTGTTATTCTACAGTGTAACGAATTTGACTTATTAATTATTTTAATATCTATTGTTTTTATGTGAAATAGCACTTATGCTTTCGCGGCAATTATTTATCAATTTCCAATTGTAAGTCAGTTAAATCTTAACGTTTTCTCTATATTTTAGAATCAACAGATTTGCTTCCGTTCTTTATTCATGAGCGACAGTATTTAGATAAAAATTTGTAACATATTTATCTGCTGAGGTTACGGCTCGAAAGAAGGAGATTTCCTGCGTCAAAAGGGAGAAATAAGTGTATATTTGCCTATATTCGGGCATCGCATATACACTTAAAATTTGAAAGTAGCAAATTGGCAAGGGTAGACATCTGGTGTGCCAGAACCCGATCGCCAGTTTGGCTATTTAGTAGTAACGAAGAAAAAAGACTTATGTCACACGAATTACCATCTTTACCGTATAGCTTTGACGCTTTAGAACCTTATATCGACGCCCAAACGATGCAGCTTCACCATGATATGCATCATCAGGCTTATGTAAATAAACTCAATGCGGCACTGGAAAAGCACTCTGAGTTACAAGGCAAAAGCCCTGAAGAACTGATTCGCGACCTCAACAACCTGCCGTCTGACATCATGACTGCAGTGCGTAACAATGGTGGCGGTCATGTGAACCACTCGATGTTCTGGACGATCATGGCTCCTAATGCTGGCGGAGAACCTACAGGCGCGATCGCTGAAGCGATTAGTGACACCTTTGGGGACTTTGAGAGCTTTAAGACGAAGTTCAATGATGCTGGTGCTACTCAGTTTGGTAGTGGCTGGGCGTGGTTAGTCCGCAATAGCGGTGGCAAATTGGAAGTGATTAGTACTCCCAATCAAGATAGCCCTCTGACCGCTGGTCACTTCCCTATCATGGGTAACGACGTTTGGGAACACGCCTACTACCTCAAGTACCAAAACAAGCGTCCTGAGTACCTAAAGCAGTGGTGGAACGTCGTTAACTGGAACGCCATCAACGATCGCTTCCAAATGGCAAGCCGTTAAACATTGCCAATTGTGGGGCGCAGCCTTTTTGTGGTTGCACCTCATACCAATAAGTTAGGGGCGCACGGTGACACAACCGTCGCCCTTTTTTGTCACCCCGACAGGAAAAATACCTATCGACCTATCTACCTACCACCTGTGATGAGTGACCAAAACCACCAAGAGCTAATCGACAGAGTTATTGAACTGGAAACAAAATTCACTGCTTCTCTAGATGCGATCGCTCATTTACTCAAAGCCGTAGATCATCTCCGTGCTAACGACACTCAGGGTGTTTTTGACTTAGATTTAGCTAGACACGCACTGAACGAAGCGGGATATCAGGAAATTGACCCAGCAACTGATCCTCAAAACTGGCAAAGCTGACAGTTGCGTTCAATTCTTATCGGCTTGTGCAGCACTCGGAGCAGGGACGCAGGGATAAAGCATAAATGAGGTTGTTGGTTCTCCCTATCCCCTCATCTCCCCCGCACCCCTGCTCCTGATCACTCTCAACAATACCTTTGCAACCAAAAGAGGATATTACCGAGGAAATTGAGGTTGCTGTCTAGTTCGTTGCTTTCGTCCTTGTTCAGCGCGGCGATGCGCTATGGAGACCACTTCTGCTTCGCTGCTTTCTCTAGCTACCCGAACTAATAATCCGGCTGCCAATAAACTGGCAATCATTGAGTTGCCACCGTAACTAAATAGTGGCAAGGGGAGACCTGTTGTAGGAAGCACACCTGTTGTAACGCCAATATTTAGCAGGGACTGACCCACGAGCAGAATCATTGCTCCAATAGCGACTAATCGATGAACAATATTTCGCGCTTTCATCGCGACTATCAATGCCAAAGTGGCATAGGTAACGAGTAATAGAAGCAACAACAGGCTACCTGCGAAGCCAAATTCTTCAGCAAAGACTGCAAATATAAAATCGGTGTTTTGAATCGGCAGATAAAACAATTTTTGTTGCGACAGCCCAAAACCAGCTCCCCAGGTTCCCCCGGAACCAACAGCCATAAGGCTTTGAACAAGTTGGTATCCATCCTGCATTGGGTCAGCCCAGGGATTGAGAAACGACATTACCCGTCGTCGCTGATAGTCTTTAATGCTGATACTGAGCAGAGCTAGGAGAAAACCCCCAATGGCTGTTCCTCCTAGCTGGGAAAGGGGTAACCCAGCAGCTAGGGCAATTAACCACAAGGTCATGCCACAGAGGGCGGCTGTACTCAAGTTAGGTTGGAGCAAGATCCCCACGAGTACAGCACAGAAAACCAACAGCCAGAATCCTCGGATTTTCCAACTCAGCCGCTCCCACTGCCCAAAAAGCCGCGCGCTTTGCAGAACTAGAAAAGGCTTGATCAGCTCAGAGGGTTGAAAGGGAAATATCCCCAGCGATAGCCACCGTGTCGCTCCGTTAACTGTAGTTCCTAATCCTGGAATCAGGGTAACGCCAATGAGCATTAACAGTAGAAGTAAGAGCCAACGGGCGACTCCTAGAATATAGCGAAGAGGCGATCGCACTAAAAAGTTGAAAACTATTAAGCCCAGAAAAATTGAAACCACCTGGCGCTTGACGTAATACAGACCATCTCCATACTCAGCATCAGCATTTGGATAGGAGGCTGAAAACAAAACAACCAAACCGACAGACATCCACAGGAAAGTCAGCCACCGTAACAATCGGGCTTCCAAAGCCCATTCCTGGAGGTCGGAGGAGTTGCCAAATGGAATCAGGTTATATAGAGCCACTAATTACTACTGGTGTTGTTGGTCATTAGTCATGGGTCATGGGCATAAAAGTGCTAATGATGACCCAGGCTTCAGATAAAGTCTATGCTCAGATGCACAGCATAGCTTAACAGTAATAATGCCAGACGGAAACAGGGTGATAAGTTGTTCGCAGAGAGAAATAAAAAAAGAGGTCACAAAGACCTCTCAGCAATTCACATAAAAAACTTGTGGAATTAAAGTAGCCCGGTGTTAACGCCCTGCTTACCAGTAGCTAGTTCCACCTTCATGATTTTGCCACCCATCTTCATAATCCGCTGTTGCTCACGGAACCAGTTATCGTAGGAAACTAGTTTGGTGAAATAGGTATTTTGTAGCTCGCGCTGCGTTCTAATCCGGGTTTGGCTAGGAACGCAAGCCGTTATTTTGAACATCCGCATGAGTCGATCTCTCCTAATCAGGTTGAGAAATTTTAAATGTTGATCTCTGTTTTGCCAAAAGGCAATTATCAAAACTTTTTGTAGGAAACTGAATCTGCTACTTGTCTAAATTAGGCGATCGCATTACAGGCTATTCAGTCTTGCTTCTTCCTGAAGTCAAAGCCTAATTTATAGCGAGATAATCAGTTTTGAAACCATTAAGGGTTTGGTGTAGATAGAGCAAAGGTCGGGAGTCAAGAGTCAATACTAGACCGTACAAGCCGCATTAGCCTGATCGCGAGCTAGCACTCACTCCGGACTTCCCAGACCTTAACAGCAGACTCCTAACTTAGAAGTCTAGATAGGAAGTTGACTTAGCTCAAGCCAGAGCAGATGTAGTCAAAGTAAACACCCATTTCCTTACCAGCGTCAGCACCAACTAGGCTAGCGGTGACTTCTTTCATGGCTTGGATTGCCTGAACGGTAGCGGAGATAGGTACACCTAGGGAGTTGTAGGTTTCCTTCAAGCCGTTGAGCACGCGCTCATCTAGGATGGAAGGATCGCCTGCCAACATAGCGTAGGTACCATAGCGGAGGTAGTAGTCCAAGTCGCGGATACAAGCAGCGTAGCGGCGAGTGGTGTACATGTTGCCGCCGGGACGGGTGATGTCCGAGTACAACAGAGACTTAGCAACAGCTTCTTTAACGATAGTTGCAGCGTTAGCACTGATGGTGTTAGCAGCACGAACCCGCAGTTCGCCAGTTTGGAAATAGCCCTTGAGCTTTTCCATAGCGGAGTTGTCGAGGTACTTACCTTGAACGTCGGAGGAATTAATAACCGAGGTAATTGCGTCTTGCATGATTGTTATTTCCTTATTGCACCGATTCTAAGAATCTTTAACTTGAGTAGAGACAGTGTCTCTCTACTGCATCGCTCCGATCACGTAGTCGAAGTAAGCGCCAGCTTCAGAAGCATCTTCGCCAGTCATCATGGAGGCGGCAACATTCTTCATGGCGCGAACGCTTTCTGCAACACCATCAACTGGGGTTCCCAGAGATCTGTACATTTCGCGAACACCTACCAAACCGATTTCTTCAATCGGGGTAACATCACCAGCAACTACTCCGTAGGTGATCAAACGTAGGTAGTAGTCCATGTCGCGTAGGCAAGTAGCCGTCATTTCTTCACCGTAGGCATTGCCGCCGGGAGAAACTACGTCAGGACGCTTCTGGAACAGTTGATCGCCAGCTTGCTTGACGATACGCTCGCGAGACTCAGTTAGAGTTTGAGCGATGCGGAGGCGGCGCTCACCAGAAGTAACAAAAGTCTTAATCCGGTCTAGTTCGCCAGGGCTCAGGTAACGAGCCTCAGCATCTGCATTCACGATGGATTTCGTGACGATACTCATCGATGGATTCCTCCAGAAAAAGGTAACCAGGTGTATTTAAAACTGGCAGTCGCATTTTTGATGATGGAGCTATTCTCCTGTCTGCCTACGAAATCAGCATGCAGTTACTGTTTGAAATCTGACCTTCTAAGTTAAATCTCAGTAGTCTCATAATTCTAAAGTAACAACCAATACAGTAGGTTGGGGAGACAGCCACCTTCCGCAAACATTCTGCGATAGATCGTTCACATTAATCCCACCCTCGCAATAGTTTGTAACATTTTTCCTCAGATTGGTGGATGCAGGCGGGCATTGCTACTTCCCTAGACCTATAAGGGTTGAGTCTAGAATCGTTTATAAATCTTCTAATTCCTTCAGCCCACGCCTCTGCATCACTTGGGACAGATACGCGGGCGACTCCTGGCTAGCGGCTCAGTAATTATCAGTGGGGCTTTATGTTTAGGTGGATTGCCCGATGCCAATACTGTGGCGATCGCCATCAGCACTGTCACAGGTATTTTAAGTGGGATTGTCGCCAATGATTTAGGGAGCCTGACAGAGCGCCTGCGTCAGGACGATCGCAGTAATGATGACTTAACGAAAGCGGTAGGACAAGCGATCGCGTTAGTTATTCTGACTGCGGCAGAAGCTGAAACTTACCCAAATTACAGAAGAGACTTAAGAAAACTGGCAAAAACGGCTACTCAGTATTGGTCATCTGTTGCTAATGCCACTAAAGATGCGCCAGAAGATTATTTTGCCGCAATTAAAGACGATCAACTTGCCGAGCTTTTTGCTAACCGAGTGCAACAGACATAAAAACTATTCTCTAATTTTTGATGACAATCGCCCTAGTGTAACGAACTGGCATGGACGTACTGATGAGATCCAAAAACTAAAGGTTTGGTTAGCAGATAACACAAGGCAGAAAATCTGACTGAGGCGCACCAGAAAGATATTTATTACTATCTTTTAAAACTGAAACAATGACCCTAGCAAGCCATAGATTACATTACAGAATACTTAGAAGTCTTTTATCACTGGTGCCAGTTGGGAAAATATGCTCAAGCTTTTGACACAATTACTAATAACATTAATGACTTTTTAGCTCTGCGTGGCTACAATGCTATCCACATTGAACTGTACAGCCAGCTAGTACAACTCTTACAACAAGATAAGGATGAACAGTGGCGAATTGTAGGTGCTTTTACAGCCTTGGGCAATGCTTACACTTCTCTAAGGCAATACCAGCAGGCAATTGATTACTGTCAGCAACTTTTGAACTTAAGAAAAGAAACTGGAGATAAGTAAGGTAAAGCTAATTGTTTGTTTTTATTAGCTGCTTCATATGAACAAATAGGTAAAATCCAACAAGCATTTATATGTAAGAATCAAGCAAGTCAGATATTAATTGAGGTTGGGGGACTTGATGCCTTGCCAATACCGCAGTGGCAAAAATCGATAGCTAAATTTGCTCAACGCGGCAAATTACAACTAACTGCGTGCTTTGTTGTCGGGTTAGTAGCATTTCCCTTTGCTTTAGTTTTTATTGTGACACTAAACATATGACGATTAGTACGCGTACAATTTAGACAGCAATAATATCGTCTATTTGTAAAGGTTTGATAGGTTTTACTGTTGCTCTATTGTCCTACAAACTGAGATAGCCAAAATATTTATCTTATTCTCTTTCTTCGCGTCCTAGCCTTCGGCAAGCTGCTAGCGCGTCTATGCATCTTTACGGTTCAAAATTCAAAGTAAAAAATCCCCCTGACCTGCTAACAAATCAGAGGGGAACTATTAACTAATCTTTCTAGGAGTAGATATTAAACCTACCCCTAAATCAACAATTACTTGCGACCAAAGCGCGTCGCGAGAGAAGACGGCGACAAATCAGACCACGCCTGCTTCACCAAATCAGTTTGCGCCTTCACGCTACCGATGTAGTTACCCGCAGGTAAAGAGGGGAAGCGGGGATAAGGCACAACATCCTCACCATAGAAGCGAGCATATTCCTGACTATCCACCATCATTTCCACAGCCGCCTGTAGCCCTTTCTCAGCAAGCAGCTTGTTGTACTGACGAATCTCGTCTTGAGTCGCAGGCGCACGTCCCAATAGGTGACGGAACAAGAACTCAATCACCTTAGTGTTGGGATACGGCGTGTAAAAACGACGACGGTAGATTTCGCTACCCGCCAAGGTCTTAACAAACTCCCGCACCGAGATTTCCCCGTTACGAAGCTTGCTGTCCAACTCAGAACGACGAATTTCTGGTGGAACCTGACCGCTAAAGATATCCATCACCTGACAGTAGATGGCATTAACTACCTTTTCTGTTTCCTGGCTATTTGTGCCGGGAGTGAGGCGGAAAATCCGTGCTGGCTTACGGCGAGTTGTACCAACACCCACTTCCACCGACTGACCTTCACCATCTTGGAAGGAGCGACCGAGTTCGATGAACTTCGGCTTGCTCATGTCCATCTGCCGTCCCTTGGCTGCCAAGTCGGCGATCGCCTTGCCAGTTAGGGGCAGCTTATAGGTATCCATCCGAGGCTTAACAGTCTCGAAGCTAGGAACAACAATGTCCTTGCTTTGCTTCGTTAGACGGTTATTCAACTTCTCAGAATTCGGGAAGTTTCCTGCTGGGAGCGTCGGGAAGCGACGATAAGGTACCGTATCTTCGCCAAAGACTTGGGAATACTCCGTACTGTTGACCAAGGCGCTGACAAAGCCACGGATACCCTCAGCCGCGAGAATCTGGTTATACTTCTGAATCTCCTTCTGACTTTCCGGTGCCCGTCCTAGGAAGTGCTTGGTTCCTAGTTCAATCACCTTAGTGTTTGGATAGGGAGCATAGAACTCTTTGATGTAGAGGTCTGAGCAACCTAAGCCTTCAATGAACTCTTTGACATTGATTTCATTGTTACCGAGCTTGCTTTCGAGAGCCGTAAACTCGTTTTTGCTCACGTAAGGCTCGATGTCTCGCTCAAACACTTGCCGATAGGCTGCCCGAATCAGGGTTTGTACCGCCGTCTTATCGGTGTTATCAGTCAGCTTAAATTCCTTAGTCTGTTGGCGTTGCGCCGATACACCTTGGTTAATGCGGAACTGAAGATCTGGTTCTGACCGCACTTCCGCAACTTGACCCAGTTCCACAAAGCGTGGGGTGACTTCCTTATCAACGCGGGTGCCAATATCCTTACCTAGGCTACCCGGACGTGAGGAGCGCAACTGTACGCCGCCGGGAGTGAGATAACGCTCGTAAGGAACGGTATCTTCTCCAAACACCTCTGAGTATTCTGAAGTATCGAGAATGGCATCCACTAAGGCGTAGAAGCCCTTTTTGGAGCAGGTATCGAAGTACTTGTTCATTTCCTGGCGTCCGTAGGTAGGACGACCCAGCAAGCGGCGATGAATATATTCAACCGCCTTAGTGACATACAGAGATGTCCAGTAGAGCTTGCGGAACAAGTCAGACTTTGCCAGCATCCGGATAAACTCGCGCACCGTAATCTCGCCGTTTTCCAGCTTGATTTCGGCAACCTTCAGCCGCTGTCCTTCGTAAACATCCCGTCCGAAGACTTGGAAGTAGCAAGCCCGAATTAATGCTTGAGTAGAGCTTTCGGAGAACTTGATGCCTTGGGCATTGTTGCCACGGCTGCCAATACCAGAGAAGGGGCGTTGGTCTAGACGGAAGATCTTCGGTCCCAAAGAACCAGGGAACTCACCCCGCGCCGCAGGATTACCGAGTTGGTTATTAATACCAGGGCCCCGGTGAATCAGGATGCGTCTGGTATCCTTGCCAAAAGGTGCAGGACTGGTGCTAGGATTTTTCTTCTCTTTCGGGAAGATTGCCCCAAACTGAATTTCCAATGGATCATTGCCAGAACCGTAGACGTGCTGGTCAGGTAACGGCTTATCGTATTCGGCAAAGGTGGTGATAAATTGAGGTACTTTGCGGAAGGGCGCACTGTAGCGCAGCAGATCTTGCTGCATTCCCCAGTTACGACATTCTTGGGCTTCCTGACCCAGACCCCGCAGATAGGGGACTGTTTCTTCACCGAAGTAGTCGGAGTATTCTGAGGAATCCACCAGAGCATCTATCAGTGCCGATAGACCGCCATCAGAAACGATAGAGAAGTACGTTTGGACTTCTTCGCGAGAACTTGGGCCCCGACCGAGGAAGTGACGGAAGGCAAGTTCTAGAACGCGGCTGTTGACAAAAGGCTCGTAGAACTGTTTCCGATAAATTGGAGATTTACCCAAGCGACGGATAAACTCCTTCATGGAGATGTCGCCGTTTTTAACTTGTGATTCTAGATAAGAAATGGCTTGGCTATAAGCGCGGGTAATATCGCGTTCAAAAACCTGCCGATAAGCTGCTTTGACAACAGATTGCTTTTCTGTTGCTGACAAGCCGGGCTTCATCACAAATTTAGGACGACGCTCGGCTGCATTAGAGTAGCTTTGGGGTAGTTGTAGACCTTGCTGGTCGCCAGAAGGACGCTGCCGGAGTTGGTCTGAAGGAATTGCCGCTTTGAATTCGTTAACCAGGATTTCAAAGTACTGGTTAACAATATCCTTGGCGTCGTCTTCCCGCTTAAAGTAGCCAACAGCGGCTTGGCGCATTTCCTGGAGAGCGACTAGTGTGGCTGCCCCAGAGCAAGCATTCTCAATGATTTCTCGTAGACCGCGAACATTAACGGTGATGATGTTGGGGTCACCCGCAACGATCGCGTAGGTCAAATAGCGTAACATCCAAGACAAGTCACGCAGAGACTTCTGCATGTTTCTTGGGCCATAGCGGGCAACGTTGATCGGTCGGAATCCTGCTGGAGTCGGGCCGCCACCTGTTGCCGAAAAGAGCGATCGCAAACCTTCTAGAAAGCCACCTGTGCTTTCTACATAAGTAGCTGTCCCTAATCGCATCGTTTCTCGGGCTTCGTCGCTATCGCGATTAGCGCCTGCCATGACGAGTTCTTGACCAACATCTTGCCTGGGTTTTTCCAGGTAAGCCATCGGTGAACCGCCGACAAAAATTCGGTTGGCGGCGCGGGAGACAATTAGGTCAGCATTTTCACTGAGAGCCTCTGCGATTTCTAAGCGTCTTGTTCCAGAGCTAAAGTAACTGGCAAGCTCGGTTAGCTCACCACTACCGCAGTAGCGGTCTTGTTGTTCGGCTTGGATAATCGTTGAGACTGGAACCGTTTGATATAGTTGTGGACGTGCAACTGAGCTTCCACCACTTGCCTTAACACTCATTATTTTTCAATAATCTCCCATCAGGTTTGCTGCTGCGTTAAGCCTGACCAGTTTGCCAATCTGTTTACTTTCGTTTGTTTAGGTCGGTCTGACACACACGTTGAGTTTTGCTTTTATAAAAAAGATAAAAGCAACGGTGATGCCTTCATCAAACGAATGCCCTGGACTTACCAGGTCAGCTTCTAGATTAAAACGTTTCGGATGTTGTCAGGTTATTTGTTAAGAAGTTTATAGAACTCTCTTAATGGCTTCCCAGGGTCATCATAGTGGATCAAAGCGATATCACTGAGAGACTCTATAAGTTTTGTTACGTTCTCCGTTATTATTGAAAACTTTTACTGCCCAATGTTCATGAACACTACTCCTGATCCGAGTGCTGCGGTACAGCGGCTTTACGATACTTATCCCTTTCCGCCAGAACCCTTACTCGACGCTCCCCCACCAGGGTACAACTGGCGTTGGAACTGGCTTGCCGCTTATAACTTTTGCACTGGACAAAAACCTCAAAGGCAGGATGTCCGTATTCTTGATGCGGGCTGTGGAACGGGTGTCGGGACAGAGTATTTGGTGCATCTAAATCCGGAAGCGCAGGTAGTGGGCATTGATTTGAGTGCGGGGGCGTTATCTGTCGCCAAGGAACGCTGTCAGCGTTCTGGGGCAAATCGCGTTGAGTTCCATCACCTGAGTTTGTACAATGCAGACCAACTCGACGGCGAGTTTGATTTGATTAATTGTGTCGGAGTGCTGCACCATTTGCCCGATCCGATTAAAGGTATTCAATCCCTCGCCCCTAAGTTGGCTCCCGGTGGATTGATGCATATCTTTGTCTATGCTGAGTTGGGGCGCTGGGAAATTCAACTGATGCAGAAAGCGATCGCGCTTTTGCAAGGGGACAAACGAGGCGACTATCGCGATGGGGTACAGTTGGGGCGATCGCTCTTTGCCTCTCTACCGGAAACCAATCGTATAGTAAAGCGAGAAAAAGAACGCTGGTCAATGGAAAATCAGCGGGATGCCAACTTTGCAGATATGTACGTGCATCCTCAGGAAATTGACTATAACATTGACACCTTGTTTGAATTGATCGATGCGTCAGGATTAGAGTTTTTGGGCTTTTCTAATCCAAGTTATTGGCAGTTAGAGCGGCTTTTCGGGAAAGATCCGACCCTAATAGAGCGAGCCAAAGAACTAAGCGATCGCGAACGTTATCGTTTAATAGAACTCTTAGATCCAGAAGTCAGCCATTACGAATTCTTCCTCGCACGTCCTCCTCTACCAAAAGCAGACTGGTCTACTGATGAAGCGCTTTTAGCCGCCATTCCCGAACGGAATCCTTGCATGGATGGTTGGCCCAGTAAATGCCTATTTAACTACGATTATCAGATTGTTAACTTGTCAGAAGCAGAATTTGAGTTTCTCCAAGCTTGTGATGCGAATGTAGCCCAACAGCAGACGGTGAGAGAAATTCTGGCTCAGGTGAAATTGGGGTTAGAAGAAGTGCGATCGCTACTCCAACGTCAGTTGGTTGTACTGACACCAGCTTAAAAAATACAACAACGTAGACAATCGGCTTCCGTTTCGATTGAACTACCAAATTCCTGCCTCACTCTAATTACAGACTGAGGCAATTTTTATTGACTTTTAATCCTTTATTAACCAGTATTTATACACAAATTAACTCAACATTGCCCTAAAGCTTAATGTCTAACTCGTATATTTACGTAGGGAAATTGTCTCAGGTTATTTGGCTAATTGAATTTGCCTTGTTCTCAATATCAAACGAGTTAACAGCAGCACTAAGTCTTAACCTACCCAAATTGATATTCACATCAACGCAACGCCGATTAATCTTGGAGTGCAATATGTTTCGTTTTTGCAAATTAGCATTATTAGCAACAGCCGTTGCCACACTTTCACCCGTTGGTGAAGCCGTAGCCGCAACGTTGACAGGGGCACCTCCGATTGTAATTGGACATCGGGGGGCGAGCGGCTACCGACCAGAACACACCTTAGAAGCTTATCGACTAGCGATTGAACTGGGAGCTGACTACATTGAACCTGATGTCGTTTCCACGAAAGACGGCGTTCTAGTTGCTCGCCATGAAAATGAAATTTCTGGAACGACAGACGTTGCTTCTCGCCCAGAGTTTGCGGATCGCAAAACGACTAAAGTGATTGATGGCGTAGAAGTAGAGGGTTGGTTCACCGAAGACTTTACCCTGGCAGAAATCAAGACACTCCGAGCAAAAGAGCGCCTTCCTCAACTACGAGGGACTGAGTATGACGGTCTGTATGAAGTCCCGACGCTTCAGGAAGTTATTGATTTAGCCAAGCAAAAAAGCGCCGAAACAGGTCGCACCATTGGAATATATCCAGAAACCAAGCACCCTAGCTACTTCGACTCCATCGGTCTATCTTTGGAAGAACCTTTAGTTGAACTTCTCAGTACCAATGGCTACACAGACGCTGACGACGCTGTGTTTATCCAGTCTTTTGAAGTAAGCAACCTGCTAAACCTGGCTCAGTTAACCAATTTGCCTCTGGTTCAGTTATTTGGCGGCGCAAATGCTCAACCTTATGACTTTGTTTTGAATGGCGATTCTCGTACCTATGGCAATCTAACTGCTCCAACAGAACTGAGCAACATTGCTGACTATGCGAGTGGGATTGGCCCGTCTAAGCGCTTGATTGTTCCCACAGGCGAGGATGGACAGCTACTTGAGCCAACAACACTAGTCAGCGATGCTCACGCCGCTGGTTTGCTTGTGCATCCGTACACCTTCCGCAATGAAGATGTTTTTCTGGCTCCGGATTATAACGGAAACCCCGAACTGGAATACGAACAGTTCTTTAAGCTGGGCGTTGATGGTGTCTTCAGTGACAATCCCGATACGGCTGTTGCTGTTCGTAACCGTGTGGCTGGTGACTCCAACGCACAGGTTCCTGAACCTGGTTCTTTCTTAGCCTTTGGCGTTTTACCCGTAGCGGAATTGTTACGCCGTCACAAAGCCCAAAAAGTATAAGCATTGGACAAAATTAAAGAGCTGCACGGACAGGCTTGACATCTATAGTCCTATTCGGTGCTGTGGGCGTCGTTGTCACTCAGAACTTACGCAGAAATAGCCTATTGCGTAAGTCCTGAGCTGTAGCAATTAAGAAGCGATCGCTTTTAGTCTTTTACCAAAGTATCTAACCTAAAAGGAATTTGTTGGCGTCTCCGACAACTGTGATTGAACGGCGGGAGGTAAAATCACTCGGTCAATTGCGTGAATGACGCCGTTGCTTGACTGAATATCGGGTTGAACTACCCTGGCTCTTTCTACACGAATCCGACCACTGGCATCAACTTGTACCTCTAGTGGGCTGCCAACTAAGGTTTCAAGCTGTCCAGATTGCAGTTCGCCTCCTCTGATCTCACTAGGTACCACATGGTAAGACAGCACCTGTCTTAGTAAGTCTCTATTTTCTGGCTGAAGGAGCTGTTCTAGGGTTCTAGGTGGCAGCTTAGCAAAGGCTTCATCCGTAGGAGCAAAAATTGTGTAAGACCCCTCCATCAGAAGAGTACTCTCTAAATCAGCGGCGTTAATTGCTGTGGCGAATGTCTGGAGGCGATCGCTTCTAGCTGCCATTTCGACCAAATTATTGTTTGTTACTGATCGGTCATTAGAACTTTCCCTCTGTTCGACTGGGTTGAGAGACTCAGAGCGATACCCCTCTGTTCTATAAGGAGGTGTATGACCAAAGAACTTTTCTATCCGAATTGTTTGAGCCACTGCCGGAGAACTGAACAGGGCACTGACTGCCAGAATACCGAGCAGCAAAGGAGTTTGCAATTTCATAATACTTTTTAAATACAAAGTCTACTATCCTCCCAGGTTAGGGGAGGCATTCAAGTTGTCACCTCTTGCAATCGAGGTACTTCTTTAGAACTAGTTGTTAAAACAAAGAAAAAGCCCCCAGGGGCAAAACTGGAGACTTCAAAGCTTTAACTGAGGAATGGCTAACTTGAAACTGCACTGAAAGAAGCTTGCTTTTAGTTATTGCTGGCTACTTCAGGTTCTACCTTTAACTGAGTCTGAGCCTGTAGCGGTAAAATTACTTGGTCAACAGCATGAATAACGCCGTTGCTGACTTGAATATCAGCTTGAGTTACGGTGGCGTTGTTGACGCTCACTGTCCCATCTGAATTTTTGGTAATTTCGAGTGTCCCTTCCGTTAGTGTTTCGGCTTCTCCTGACTCAATTTGACTGCTAGTAATTGCACCAGGAACGACATGGTAACTCAGCAGTTGCACCAAAATTTCTTTATTTTCCGGTTGTAGAAGTTGCTCCAGGATGCCTTCTGGTAAGGCGGCAAAGGCTTCATCCGTCGGTGCAAAAAGGGTATAAGGCCCCTCGGTTGATAGGGTTTCTTCTAACCCAGCTGCCTCAATGGCTTTGGCAAGAGTTTGAAATTGTTCGCTGTCAGCTGCTTGCTCGACTAAGTTGTTGCCTGCTGGTTCAGCATCAACAGAACTATCTAATGTTTCGTCTGTAGGGGACACTGGAACTGCATCAACAGGAACCTGTGGGGCATCATCCACGGGAATCTCTGTTTCGTCGGCACTTTCAGGGATCGTCTCAGTAGGCGTCTCTTGAAGAGTTTGTTTCTTCTTAGCAGGTGGATTGAGAGATTCCGAGGTACTTTCTTCTCTTGCTCCAGGAATGCCAGTGAAGGCGTCTTCAAGTTGATTAGCTTGGGCAAATGCCGGAGCACTGATTAGAGCACTTAAGCCGAAAATAGCGGTTAGTAGTTGAATGCGAGTTTTCATTTTGCAAATACCTACTGAATGTTATGTTTTGTAAACGTTACGCCCGCAGTTCAAGACAGGCTTTTTTCTAAGCCCTATAGCTGCCGAAAGACGGCATGAGAACTATTGATATCGGAATAAAGCTTGAGAAAAGCGCGATCGCGTTATCTGGAGTGGTTGAGTAGCAGGCAGGTTCTGAGCAGGGACTTAGGGAAGCGGACTGTCACTGATTTGAACAAGGGCTGACGTTGGCAGTCTTGTGAACCCCTCACATATTGGTCGCTTTTACTCACTGCTCTTTAGCTAGCAGTTTTAAATCCAGACATCAATCCAACTACTTCTTTGTAGTGCCAATCTGCCGTTAGGAGTTTTCGTCAACTCCTCGAATTCAAGAGTGTCAGAATCTAACTGATTTCTCATCTCTTGCGCCTGCTGAGGCGTCAGACCAGCTAGAATTAAGCCTTCCAATCTAGCTTCATCGGTGCGAGTTGAGAGGTGCTGTGTGTTGATCATCACAGTGACTCCTGATGAAATTGATGCTTTCTTCTGTCTGGTCTTGAGAATAGCTCTCAAAAGTAAAAAACTCGATAAGATCCGCAACGTTATTGAAAAAATCCCCAGAATTGTGGAATAACGTCTCAAAACGCTGGGAGACGAATGTGAAAGCAGCTGCCGACTTCTAGCTTGCTGGTGACGGAGATCTTGCCGCCATGACGTTGCGCGATCGCCTGAGCGATCGCCAGCCCTAACCCTGTCCCTCCCGCCCGCCGAGTGCGAGCCGGATCAGCACGCCAGAAGCGATCAAATATAAAGGGAATCTGGTCTTTGGCAATACCGATGCCTGTATCCTTGATATTCACTAAAGCAAACCGATTCTGTTTAGCTAGACAAAGCTCTACCTTGCCACCCGCAGGAGTATATTGCAGGGCATTTTCCAGAAGATTAGAAAATAAGCGGGCAAGTTGTGCTTTATCGCCCACGACAGACACCTTCGCCAACCATCGTGCTTGCAGAGTAATTTCCTTGGATTGTGCGGAGGGTTCGAGTAATTCCAACAAGTCCTGTAAGAGCTTGTTGAGGGAAATCGGGATGGACTCCCGCAGTGGAACTGAGGCGTAAGCATCCGTCTGTGCTAAAAAAAGCAAGTCTTGCGCCAATGTGCTCATTTGAGAGGTAGCCAGGGCAATAGCAGACAACTTCTTAACATCTTTCGGATGAATGCGTTCTGGGTGATTCAAGATCACATCAGTTGAGGTTTTAATCGCCGTCAGAGGACTGCGAAGTTCGTGGGATGCATCGGCAGTAAATTGTTTCAATCGTCTGAAACTTTGCTCAATTGGCTCTAGGGTTCGCTCTGTCAGCCATAAGCCGCCAACAGCTACCAGTCCAAGCGCGATCGCTCCTCCCATTCCTAGCCCCCACAGCAGTTGACTGTGTACGGTTTCTAAATCCTCTGTAGACTGGCTGGCGCGAATGTACCCTTCCAGAGAAGCCTTACTGGAGTTAGGGTCGCCTTTGTAGATGGAAATGGTGAAGGTGCGAATATGTCTTGGTCTTTGCGATCGCTTTAATGTCACCGAACCTGTTTTGGGAGGAAAGCTTAACGAAAGTGTTCCTTTACTTGCTAACACTTTGCCCTCAGCGTTAAACCATTCCAAGCTTTGTTGGTTGCGGTTAAAAATATCACGCCAAGGCACTTCCTCTACCTGATCAAGATACTCACTTCCTTGGACTTTAACTTCCGTTAATGAGGGAGCCGCAGCTTGAGCAACAGTCAGAAGCTTTTCATCAAGTTGGCGATAGAGACTGTGAATAAAGAACAAATAGACGCCACTACCAAATGCGCCCATAATGGCTGCCATTACGATTAGATATGACAACAAAAGACGCCAGCGTAAGCCTTGAAACATGCAGTTCTCTCAATGAGTACATCAACATCAAGACTAAAACTCTCCCATACATCAAACTAACTTTCCTCCCCCAGCCAGCAACATTGACAGGGAAAGTTAACGCTAGATTGAGTTAAACAATAGGGAATAAACGGGCAATTTTAGGAATGTTGTTTGAGACGATAGCCCAGACCATAAACCGTCTCGATCAAATTAACCGGAACCCCAGCAGACTTAAGTTTTTGCCGTAAGCCGCGAATATGTGCCTTCACGGTTGCTTCTTCGGGAATCTCCTCAAAAGACCAGAGGTGTTCCAGAATTTGAGCGCGACTAAAGACGCGACGATTGTGGCGGAGAAAAAGTTCTAGCAGGCTGTATTCTTTCGGGGTTAGAGAGAGAAGACGAGCTTCGTAAAAAACTTCGCAGGTATTGGGGTTAAGTCGTAAGTCTCCCCATTCCAGTAGAGGTGAAAATGTCGAATTTCCCCGACGTAGTAGCGCTCGAATCCGTGCTGACAACTCCTGAAGTTCAAAGGGTTTGACCAGATAATCATCTGCCCCCGCATCTAAACCAATTACTCGGTCATCTACTGAATCACGAGCCGTCAGCATCAAAATGGGGAGACTTACCCCTTCAGCGCGGAGTTTCCGGCAAAGGGTAATACCATCGACTTTGGGCAGCATTACATCAAGCAAAATTAAGTCATAACTGAAGCTTTCTGCCAGTTCTGCACCCAGTTGACCGTCATGAGCAATATCGACAGCATAATGGCGATCGGTGAGGTCTTCGGCAAGCGCTTCTGCAATCCGCTCATCATCCTCTATGAGCAAAATCTTTGTCATAGTTTACCCCTGTCTTTAAGGTAATTTTTTGAGCCGAGCTAGAGAAGTACGTGACGAACCTATAACTTGTAAGTTTTATCGTCAACTTATAAGCATTGGCAATCTTTCTAACCCAGAGTGTTTATTAATGGGTTTAAGCCAATTTGGTTAATAAGGCTTGACAAAGGACTACTATGTTCCCGTTTCTCCCGATTATTTCTGTTTTTGTCATCTAGAGAGACTTTTGGTCAACAAATAGATTGGCGATCGCCCCCTATAAGGCAGTGGTTGCAAGCATACCAAAGATTGAAACTTCTTTAAGTATTGTTACCAGCGCATGGTATGATTACCTCTGGCTTATGGCGATCGAGCCAGCTTTCTCTAAAGGTCTTTTGCTGCTACCCGTGAACTTGTCAGACGACTCTCTTCCACCGACACCAGCACCCGACGAGGAACTTTCTCAAGAAAGCGCCTCACCAACTACTGCTGGTTCCTCCATGCAGGAGTATTACCAACTCAAGCGAAATTTACTGGTGATAACCCTGGCAATGACAGGAGTTATTTTTATCTCGGTTTGGATTTTTTACTCGATTGACATCGCCTTGAATTACTTAATCGGGGCGTGCACAGGTATGATTTACTTGAGAATGTTGGCAAAAGAGGTTGAGCGGCTCGGTCAACAAAAAAGGCGTCCAAGTTCTACCCGGCTGGCGCTGCTTATTGGAGTATTTGTCGTTGCCAGTCAGTGGCAAAAACTGCAAATTTTGCCCATATTTTTAGGATTTCTGACGTATAAAGCCGCCCTCATCGCTTATGTGCTGCAAAGCACTCTACTTCCTCCTTCTTCTAATAAGTAGTAGAAGTAGCTTTAAGCTAGTCAACAGGGTTCACTCTTGATAGGTATCTGGGTAAATCTCCCTAATGGAAATGATCCACGGTTTAAGCATTATCAATTCTTTCCCCCTTGCTGAATTAGAAGTTGGGAAGCATCTTTACTGGCACTTTGGCAATTTCACAGTCCATGGACAAGTATTTCTAACGTCCTGGTTTGTGATCGGCCTTCTCCTGATTGCTTCCATCGCCGCTAGTCGCAATCCCCAACGAATTCCCAGGGGTATTCAAAATTTTATGGAGTACGCCCTAGAATTTATTCGGGATTTGGCGAAAACCCAAATCGGGGAGAAAGAATATCGTCCCTGGGTGCCCTTTGTCGGCACTCTATTTTTGTTCATTTTTGTGTCAAATTGGTCTGGGGCACTAATTCCCTGGAGACTCATTGAACTCCCTGAAGGTGAGTTAGCGGCTCCTACAGGTGATATCAATACAACGGTTGCCTTTGCATTACTCACTTCTCTAGCTTACTTTTACGCGGGTATCAGTAAAAAGGGGTTGGGATACTTTGCAGGTTACGCGCAGCCAGTACCAATTTTGTTGCCCTTCAAAATTTTAGAAGACTTCACTAAACCGTTGTCTCTAAGCTTCCGACTTTTCGGAAACATTCTCGCCGATGAATTGGTGGTGGCTGTTTTGGTGCTACTGGTTCCCCTATTTGTACCAATTCCCGTAATGGCATTGGGTCTATTTACGAGTGCCATTCAAGCGCTGATCTTTGCTACTCTAGCAGCCGCCTACATTGGTGAGGCACTAGAAGAGCATCATTAGTCAAGGCAACACTCGCGTTTCCCAACTCTAGATACCTCCTGTTGCCAGTCCGCCCACCCGTGCGGATTTTTTGGAGGTAGAAGCCTCTGTTTTTTGTACTTTAATTAACTCAAGGAAAATTAATCATGGATCCATTAGTTTCTGCTGCTTCCGTTATCGCTGCTGCCTTAGCTGTTGGTCTTGCTGCTATTGGCCCTGGTATTGGTCAGGGAAATGCTGCTGGTCAGGCAGTAGAAGGTATTGCTCGTCAGCCAGAAGCTGAAGGAAAAATCCGGGGTACGCTGCTGTTGAGCTTAGCGTTCATGGAAGCGCTAACCATTTACGGTCTTGTAGTTGCCCTCGTGTTGTTATTTGCTAACCCCTTCTCGTAAGGCTTTTATCAGCGCTCAGACTTGCTTTGCTATTGCGGTCTGAGCGCTGTAGCTCAGTGACTACAGCCCATAAAATGCATCCAACTCCCAGCTCTAGTCTCAACCTTTTGTAAGCTCTGGGAACCGACTAATCATGATGACCTATTGGACAATTTTGCTAGCCGTTGAAGCAACGGAAACTGCTGCTGAAGGGGGCTTATTTGATTTTGATGCCACCCTCCCGTTGATGGCAGTGCAATTTTTGCTTTTAGTGGTGTTGTTAAATATTGTGTTTTACAAACCCCTAACAAAAGCAATTGATAGCCGTGAGGAATACGTCCGCAAAAACTTGTTGGACGCCAAGGAACGGACAACGAAAGCAGACAAATTAGCGCTGCAGTACGAACAAGAGTTAGGTGAAACGCGACGCAAGGCTCAAAGCACTATTGCCGCAGCCCAAGAGGACGCCCAGAAAATTGCTGCCCAAAAAATGGCAGCCGCACAACAGGAAGCACAAGCTCAACGAGAGCAAGCCGCTCAAGAGATCGAGCAGCAGAAAGCTCAAGCAATGGCTTCCCTAGAGCAAGAAGTGGACAGTCTCAGTCGCCAGATCTTAGAAAAACTCCTCGGGTCTGAGCTAGTAAAGTAAAGCGACTCTAGAAGGTTGAAGGATGAAAAACTATATTATCTTGTTCTTCTCAGGAGCAAGATATACAAAAAAGTCATACTTCACACTTCTGTAGTCAAAGTATTAACAAGTAAAACGCAAGCGCAGTTGTAAAAATGGCGATCGTGGGAACGTATTTATTCCTAGCAACGGAAGCGGCAGAGAGCGCCTCAGAAGGCGGTTTCGGTCTAAATTTCGATATTCTAGGAACCAATCTAATTAACCTCGTTATTGTCATCGGGGTTCTATTTGTTTTTGGGCGTAAAACTGTGGGAAATGTCCTCTCCCAGAGACGCGCCAAAATTGAAGAAACTATCAAAGACGCTGAAGCTCGTGTTAAAAATGCTGCCTCTGCTTTGGCAGATGGTCAGCAAAAGTTAGCAAAAGCTCAGTCAGAAGCAGAAAAGATTCGCGCTACGGCAGAAGAAAATGCCTCAGCAGCAAGAGAGGCAGTCTTAAGTGCTGCTGCCAAAGACATTGAGCGCATGAAAGAGACTGCAACTCAGGACTTAAATACAGAAAGAGAAAGAGCGATCGCTGAACTTCGTTCACAAGTGGCAGCTTTGGCAATGCAGCGAGTAGAGTCCCAACTCAAAGACCGCTTAGATGACTCTGCTCAACAAAACTTGATTAATCGCAGCATTGGTATGGTGGGAGGTGGCTCATGAAAGGTAGTTTATTAACCGCTGAAATAATAGAGCCTTACGCAGAGGCCTGGATGTCTCTGGCCCAATCCAGTAACATCGTCGATAAAATGGCAGAAGATGCCGCCGGTTTGTTGAGCTTACTGAAAGATTCAGAAGACTTGAATCAATTCTTGGCTAGTCCGATAGTCAAAGCGGAAGATAAAAAAGCTGTAATGCAGCAAGTTTTTGGAGAACAAGTTCATCCCTTGACGATGAACTTCTTGAAGCTGCTGGTCGATAGACGGCGCATTCAGTTTCTAGAAGGGGTTTGTAAGCACTTTCAAGCCTTGCTGCGGAAGCTTAATCAGACGATGCTGGCGGAAGTAACCTCCGCTGTCGAACTCAGCGATGAGCAACGGCAATCTGTCTGTGAGCGAGTCAAAACGATGACCAACGCTCAGCAGGTGGAACTAGAAACAAGCATCGACCCGAATTTGATTGGTGGTGTGATCATTAAAGTAGGCTCTCAGGTCATAGACGCCAGTCTACGCGGACAACTTCGTCGCATTGGTATGCGCCTGAGCAGCGCTAGTTAGAGACAAAAGCTCAAAGGGCGCTGAGGCTAAGAGCAGCGCGTCTAGCTCTGATCTTCCGCTGATAATAGAACAACGAACGACTAATAATTGACATGATTAGCATTAGACCTGACGAGATTAGCAGCATTATTCGGCAGCAAATTGAACAGTACGACCAAGACGTAAAAGTATCTAACGTCGGTACTGTTTTACAAGTCGGTGATGGCACAGCCCGGATCTATGGCTTAGAAAAGTGCATGGCTGGGGAGCTGGTGGAATTTGAAGATGGCACCATCGGTCTTGTTCTTAACCTAGAAGAAGACAACGTCGGTGCCGTATTAATGGGTGCTGGTCGCGGTATCCAAGAAGGTAGCTCCGTTACCGCCACGGGTAAGATCGCCCAGATTCCTGTTGGTGACGCCATGCTCGGTCGCGTCGTAGATGCTCTAGCCCGCCCTCTGGACGGTAAGGGAGACATCCAAGCAAGCGAGACGCGCCGGATTGAATCAGGAGCACCAGGAATTATTGAGCGGCGCTCGGTGCATGAACCGATGCAAACAGGGATCACGGCGATTGACGCGATGATTCCTGTTGGACGTGGTCAGCGGGAGTTGATCATTGGTGACCGTCAAACCGGAAAAACTTCCATTGCGGTAGACACGATCATCAACCAGAAAGAAGAGGACGTAGTTTGCGTCTACGTTGCCATCGGTCAAAAAGCTTCTACTGTTGCCCAGGTGGTAAACGAGCTTCAGGAACGGGGCGCATTGGCTTACACAATTATTGTTGCCGCCAACGCTAACGATCCGGCTACCTTACAATACCTGGCTCCTTATACAGGGGCAGCGCTGGCGGAGTACTTCATGTACAAAGGCAAAGCGACGTTGGTAATCTACGATGACCTCTCTAAGCAAGCCCAAGCCTATCGCCAGATGTCCTTGCTATTGCGTCGTCCTCCCGGACGGGAAGCCTATCCTGGAGACGTTTTCTATCTCCACTCTCGCTTGTTGGAGCGGGCTGCGAAGCTCAGTGATGACCTAGGTGGTGGTAGTATGACGGCGTTGCCGATTATTGAAACCCAAGCGGGTGACGTTTCGGCATACATTCCCACCAACGTGATTTCAATTACGGACGGTCAGATCTTCCTTTCCTCTGACTTGTTTAACTCCGGTCTGCGACCTGCCATTAACCCTGGTATTTCCGTGTCACGAGTCGGTTCTGCTGCCCAAACAAAGGCAATGAAAAAGGTGGCGGGTAAGTTGAAGCTGGACTTGGCACAGTTTGACGACTTACAAGCTTTCTCCCAGTTTGCTTCCGATTTGGATAAAGCAACACAAGACCAGTTGGCACGGGGTCAGCGCTTGCGGGAACTCTTGAAGCAGCCTCAGTACTCGCCGCTAGCGGTTTATGAGCAAGTAGCAATTGTTTACGCGGGTATCAATGGCTATCTGGACGATATTGCGGTTGATAAGGTCAGCAGCTTCACCAAAGGACTGCGGGAGTATATCAAGACCAGCAAGACCAGATTCCGTGAAATTATCCAAAATGATAAGGCGCTGACGGAAGAGGCGGAGAACCTTCTCAAAGAAGCGATCGCTGAGTACAAGCAGACCTTCCTTGTATCTGCTTAGAGGCGCTTGGACTAAGGATTAGGGGCTAGGGAGACTAAAGATACTCCCTACTCCTATTCCTGACTCAGCACTTCCTTACTCAATACTCAGGATTTAGAATTATGCCTAATCTGAAGTCAATTCGCGATCGCATTCAGTCGGTCAAAAATACTAAAAAAATTACCGAAGCGATGCGCCTCGTCGCCGCCGCCAAAGTGCGACGCGCTCAAGAACAGGTCACTGCTACCCGTCCTTTTGCCGACCGCTTGGCACAAGTGCTCTACGGATTACAGAACCGTCTGCGGTTTGAAGATGCGGATTTGCCCCTCTTAAAGCAACGAGAAGTCAAGACTGTCGGCATTTTGGTAGTCTCCGGCGATCGCGGTTTGTGTGGTGCTTATAACACCAACGTTATCCGTCGTGCGGAAAACCGTGCTAAAGAACTGCAAAAAGAAGGGTTGGACTATAAATTCGTCATCGTTGGACGCAAAGCCTCTCAGTACTTCCAGCGCCGGGAGCAACCAATTGAGGCAAAATACATCAACCTAGAGCAGATTCCCACAGCATCTGAAGCATCAATGATTGCGGATGAACTGCTGTCTCTGTTCCTATCAGAAACTGTAGACCGGGTTGAGTTAGTCTACACCCGGTTTGTCTCCTTGATTAGTTCTCGCCCAGTGGTTCAAACTCTACTGCCACTAACCCCACAAGGTTTAGAAGCACGAGATGATGAAATCTTTAGGCTGACTAGTCGTGGTGGTGGATTTGAAGTGCAACGAGAGAAAGTCACATCTCAACTTGCTCCCTTACCCCGCGACATGATTTTTGAGCAAGACCCCGTGCAAATTCTGGACGCCCTCTTGCCCTTGTATCTAAACAACCAGTTACTGCGGGGATTGCAAGAGTCTGCCGCTAGCGAACTGGCTGCTCGGATGACAGCAATGAACAACGCTAGTGAAAACGCCACAGAATTGATCGGCACCTTAACGCTGTCTTATAACAAAGCACGGCAAGCCTCAATTACTCAGGAAATCCTCGAAGTTGTCGGCGGTGCCGAAGCGTTGGGATAAAGTCAGTTTCTAACTTAAAAAACCACAAGCGTCTGAGAATGCTCAGGCGCTTTTTTTAAGTAGCTTTAACCCGTTGCCCTACAACTACAAGATGATATTTTCTCAGGTAAAATTGATTATTTTGTACTAAGACTAGCGATATTAAGCGTGACCGGGCTTACACTAAAGTTCGTCTTGCTTCTCTTTCCATCCACTGCAATTTTTATTTTGTCAGAACCGTATTGATTCATGTCTAACATTTATACCGTTCAAATCCAACACGAAGGACAAACCTACACCATTGAAGTACCCGAAGATAAAACTGTTCTTGGGGCAGCGGAGGAAGCCGGGATTGATTTGCCCAATTCCTGTAACGCTGGTGTTTGCACTACTTGCGCGGCGAAAATTTTGGAGGGAACTGTCGAACAAGGTGAGGGTATGGGAGTTAGCACAGAACTTCAGGCAGAAGGCTATGCACTGTTGTGTGTTGCCTATCCTCGCTCTGACTTAAAGGTGGAGTCCAACAAAGAAGAGGAGGTGTACGATCGCCAATTTGGTGCGCCTAAGTAACTACCTCAGAGCAAATCAGAACTAATTCTGGCTCCCAGGCGAATGGGCGATCGCTAAATCCTGAGCGTCGGTGATTGATACACTAATTAAGCTCTGATATACACCCAAACAGAAAAGCGTCATCATGACAACACACTTTATTACGGCAGAAATTGACTTACAAGAAACTCCAACTCAGCTTCAAGAAGCGATTGAGGCGGAACTCAAAGCGCCTGGGGAACCTCTACGCTGGGCAATTACGAATGTGGACGTAGAGCAGCAAAAAGCCTCCGTTGAGGCAATTGTTACCGTAGCAGAAGCCCATCAACCTCAAGCGTGAATCAACGTCCTTACACCGTTGTCTTAATTGTTCCTACGGGTATTGGGGCATCAATTGGGGGATATGCTGGAGATGCTTTGCCAGTGGCACGAGCGATCGCGCAAATTTGCGATCGCCTGATTACCCATCCCAACGTCCTCAACGGTGCCCAACTCTACTGGAATCTCCCCAATTCCCTATACGTGGAAGGCTATGGACTCGATCAATTTGCTGCTGGAAACTGGGGACTACGCCCCGTCCATCAGAATCGGGTGGGATTAATTCTTGATAGCGGCATTGAACCAGAACTGCATACCCGGCATCTTCAGGCGGCAGATGCCACCAGAGCCACCTTGGGGTTAAATCTCACTGATTATGTAGTGACGGATGCCCCTTTAAACGTGGAATTGCGAACCGCTGCTTCCGGGGCAAGTTGGGGAACAATTGGCAATCCTGGCAGTTTATTACGGGCGGCTGAGGTACTGCTTACCCAAGCTAAGGCAGAGGCGATCGCTGTTGTTGCCCGTTTCCCTGACGATCTCGGTAACGAGGCACTGCAGGCTTATCGTCATGGGCAGGGTGTAGACCCCCTAGCAGGTGCTGAAGCCGTAATTAGTCATCTAGTGGTCAAAACCTTCCAAGTTCCCTGTGCCCACGCCCCAGCCCTGCTACCCCTCCCCCTCGATCCCGATTTATCACCGCGTTCAGCCGCAGAAGAAATTGGCTATACCTTCCTACCCTGCGTTCTCGTAGGACTAAGTCGGGCACCGCAATTTGTGACTCAACCCTCTCCCCACTCAGAAACTATCTGGGCAGATGCCGTTGATGCCCTCGTGATTCCCGCTACCGCTTGTGGAGGAAGTGCAACTTTAAGCTTTAGCCAATCGCGCACACAAATTATTGCCGTTGAGGAAAATAAAACTTCAATGCGAGTTTCCCCAGAAGCGTTAGGGATGAAAGTAATACAGGTACACTCATATTTAGAGGCGCTTGGCGTTTTAGTTGCTCATCGTGCTGGTATCAGTACAGACGCCCTCAGCCCCTCGCTATCATCATTGCGTTACTTATCCCCTCTTTAGGTAGTGTCTAAACAGATTCCCAATTCCCCTGAGATAGAACCTTTGACACGTACCCAAGTCTTAATCGCTATGGGGTTCACCGCGATCGTGTTACTTGCTGTTGCCAAACTTTGGCAGCACCTAGGTTCTGTTCCTCTCCTTCCCCTACAAGGAACTACTGAAGCCATCTTCCTCGGTTTAGCGATCGCTGTCTTCATTACGGGTGCGAGTAGCGTAGTCTACCAGCTTTGGCCAGCTTACCGCCAGAGCGCAGATTTTTACTTACATTTAGTCATTAAACCCCTAGTATTTCCTGATCTAATTTGGTTAGGATTACTGCCTGGATTGAGTGAAGAATTGCTCTTTCGGGGCGTGATGTTACCTGCGATTGGGATGAATGCGGCAGGTCTTATCATTTCCAGTGTGGTATTTGGTATTTTGCACCTGAGTAGCCCCCAGCAGTGGTCTTACGTCGTCTGGGCATCAGTAGTCGGGTTGCTTTTAGGCTTCAGTGCATTGGCAACAGGTAATTTGCTCGTCCCAATCGTGGCACACGTCGCTGCCAATCTGATTTCTAGCTGCTTGTGGAAGTTGGATAAGACAAAGTCTGCCTAGGCAGGCTTCGCGATCGCAAGATGCTGACTTCTTAAGGTATAGCCATCCTTATTTAAGATAGCTATAGACACAATAGACGACAGCCAAAACTCTAATTTCTCCTCTATTTTTTGGCAGCAAGCTGTGCTAGTGCTAAGGGTAAAATCTGATGTTCTTGCACTTGAATTCGGGCATGCAAGCTCTCTAAAGTATCGTCCGGTAGTACAGGTACAGCCGCCTGAATCAAAATCGGGCCGCTATCCACTTCTAGTCTCACCAAATGCACCGTACAGCCTGTAATTTTCACTCCGGCTGTTAGAGCTTGTTCTATTGCCCGAATTCCCTTGAAACTTGGCAGCAAACTCGGATGAATATTCACAATGCGATCGCCAAAGGCATCAATCAGCACAGGCGTGACTAACCGCATCCAACCTGCCATCACGACATACTCCACCTCATACTGCCGTAATGTCTCAACGATCGCCGCGTCCAACTCTTCCCGTGCTTCGTAGTCGCGGTGATTGAGTAATACTGCTGGAATTCCCCAACTTTTGGCTCTAGCCGCCGCTTTAATCCCTACATTGTTGTAAATCAACACCTGAATTTGGGCATTGAGTTGCCCAGAGGCGATCGCTTCTGCAACTGCCTTAAAGTTACTGCCACTTCCAGACGCCATAACTCCCAGCTTCAAAGGAGTAGTGCTCGTTTGGGGAGGAAAAACAGGAGGTGAAATGAGGGATTGAGTGGTTTGAGCGATCGCTGAGTCGAAATTAGTCATTACATTACTTAACCAGACGAGAGCCAGCAGGACATTGTATTTCACCAGCTTGATCGCTGGAAATAGTCGGCATGGCTGGAGGAGTTGATGACGGTGCCTCCGTTTCGCAGATCCCTGCTATTGTTAAATCCTCTTCATCAACTTCGACAAGAAAAACTGCACCTGTCAAGCTTGTTGATTCAGGGCGTTTAGCGGTTGCGGCGATTATCACGCTCTGCTGTGAATCATCCTGCGGCACAATCTCATAGCGATAATCGCTGGTTTCCGGCTCAATACCGATGCCTAAATCCTCAATTGTTTGAGCAAATTTACCATATTCAATGTAATAAGCCTGTTGAGCACGATTCAGCGCACCCACATAAACCTTAGCTTCCTCTTGCCTAGAATCATTTGCCTGAGCTTCCGGGTCAACCAGAATTTGCGTATCTTCAGGTAATGTCGTTTCCTCAGAAATTTTCTCTAGTAAAACGGCATTAGAAGCAAAAGCGGTAGGTCTGGGTTGTCCGGGACTGGTATCCGCTAGTTGCAGGCGTAGCTGGTTATCAGCTGTGAATTCAAAAATGGTCATCACCGTTTCAGCATTGGGTAACTTTATATCCAGATGCATCGGCTGAAATGTCGGTTCAATGCTGTATCCCAAAGGTAAAGCCACATTGGTTTCCTCATCAAAAGGCAACAGCATGAAAAATCTACCATCTTCTGCAAAAACCAACTTCAGCGTCTGACCGGAGGTGCTATCTTTGGCTTCCCATTGACCCCTCAATCTCGTTTGTGCTGCTTGTACATCGCTGGTTTGGGTGGTGTTTTGAGCAATAGCGCGACCGGGTAAGGCTTGAGCATCAACAGTGGGGAATGTAAAAAGCAACCCCAGCAGGAAACTAAAAGTTAAGCATTTACCAGAGATACGATTGGCTTGCAGAGGACGGAAATTACTCATCAGGTTCTTCAGATTCTTCCTCAAGGTCAAATGGCGATGGCAAGCCGAGTATTTTAGCATTTGCCTTCTATAGAATAGCCCTATGCTGACAATTGACTATTAGTCAAAATTTGCATGATATTAAAGCGCGATCGCTTCCTCGACAATGATGCCATTGCTGCTTGGGTGTTTTTAGCCCCAGCTCTAATTCTGCTTGGCATCTTCCTTCTAGCACCGATCGCCTACCTGTTTTACTTGAGTTTTACCACGGGTAGTTTCACCGCCGCAGGCGTTCAATGGACAGGACTAAGAAACTATATCCGCCTCATCCTCAACCCAGACTTTTGGCAAGTGTTGGGCAACACAGCCTATTTCACCATCGCCACAGTGATTCCTAGCCTAATCATCCCGCTAGGTTTAGCCGTGTTACTAGACCGCTCCTTTGCCCTGAAGGGAATCTTGCGAACTGCCTATTTCATTCCCTCAATCACCTCTCTCGTAGCCGTTGGTTTAGGCTTTCGCTGGTTATTTCAAACAGAAGGCCCCGTCAATTTGCTACTAGGCTTTCTGGGAGTAGAACCGATTTCCTGGCTTGGCAGTACAACTTGGGCAATGCCTGTATTAATCTTGCTGAGTAGCTGGAAGCAGCTAGGATTCAATATGGTTGTTTTTCTAGCAGGACTCCAGGCAATCCCCCTAAATCGTTATGAAGCAGCAGAACTTGATGGTGCCGACTCTTGGCAACAGTTCCGGCATGTTACTCTACCAGGATTACGCCCCACCTTCGTCTTTGCCGCCGTTACCACAGCCATTTTCACTCTACGAAGTTTCGAGCAAGCTTACATCATTACAGGGGGTGGACCATTAAACTCTACAAATGTCCTGGTGTATTACATCTACGAAGAAGCCTTTGCTCTGTTTGATTTTGGCTATGCTGCCGCCGCCGCCACCGTATTACTAGGAGTCACATTAATACTGGTGTACTTACAATTGAGAACCTGGGAAGAAGATTAAGACCCCACTTGAAAGGCAATAATTCAGAGTTGATGTCTTAATTGACCAAATCGCGGCTCTCCGGTGCAGCAACTTGATTATGCCGCGCGATCAACCTCACTTACTCTGATAGCGTAACCACAAACTCCTCTGGCAATACTGCGGAGACTGAAGAGGTAGCAAAATCGGATGTATTTCGGGTCACAATAACTTCTAATCCTGCGACGTTTGCAGCTTCACTTGTCACGGCATCTTCAAAGTCCGTCATAGAACTTTGTAACGCAGCCCGAATAACCTCATCTGTGACGCTAGCGACCTGAAGATGCTGTAACAACCTTGACAAAAGCTTACGTGCTGTTTCACTACCAACTTGACGACGCAAAATATAGAAAATATTCGTCACAGCATGACCGGAAACATACCCTTGCACTTGCGGCTGTGCCACCCTATTTAGTGCCTGTGCAGAGACAACAAAAAATGGCTGTCGCTGAGCTAGAACATCGAGCCAAACGTCACTATCAAACAATACGCGCCTCAGTCTCAACTGTATTTCTCCTCCAGGTAGTCCACATAGGACTCTGTAGGCTCTTCTGTATCTAACTGAATTACACCAATTAGGCTTTGAGTCCAGGGATCAAGACCAGTCAAGGAGTTCACGTTTGGAGTTGGAGGACTAAACACCAGCGTTTCTTGTTGAATCGAACTCAACAACGACTGTACTAAACGCCAGCGATCGCCAATGGGCAATTGCAACGCCTGGTTTTGTAATTCTTGCAATGTCATTAGCCCTTTCCTAACACCTCTTTATCTATTTTGACACTCCCCCACCTGACGGTACAGGGATTCTTTAATCTACGAGCCAACTTGCTTCGACAGGATTGCTCCAACCAAAGTAGATGGTAATCATCAAATTCAGGAACAGAAAATTGTTGCTGACCTTTAACTTGCTAAATCTGGAAACACTTCCTGTAAAGCTGGGTGAACCAAACGATGATTCTGCACGTTGACGCCTCTACCTAAAGCGGGGTCGCGTTTCAATGCGCCTAGCCCTTGATTTGCCAGCTTGAGGACGTAGGGTAAGGTGCTGTTGTTCAAGGCTTGTGTTGCTGTCCAGGGAACGGCTCCGGGCATATTGGGCACCCCGTAGTGAACGACTCCTTCTTCAACATAAATAGGGTTAGTGTGAGAAGTCGGGTGTAGGGTTTCAATACAGCCTCCCTGATCTACCGCCACATCGACAATCACAGAACCAGGGCACATTTGTTTAACCAACTCGCGGTTTACTAGCACAGGTGCACGGCGTCCTAGCACTAGTACAGCACCAATAAGTAAGTCAGCCTCAGGTACAGCGGCTTCAATTTGGGCAGAGGTACTGTAGAGCAACTCAACTCTAGAACCGAACAAAGTTTCTAAATAAGACAGCCGTTCAACGCTGATGTCAATAATCTGAACTCGCGCCCCCATTCCCATCGCCATCCGAGCGGCTTCTGTACCGACAACCCCGCCACCTAAAATGACGACTCGCCCCGGTCTAACTCCCGGTACGCCGCCTAAAAGCACGCCTCTGCCACCTTGCTGACGTTCGAGAAATCTTGCCCCGAATTGCACCGATAACCGACCCGCAATGATACTCATTGGAGTGAGGAGGGGGAGGATATTTTTGTCGGGGAATTCTACGGTTTCATAAGCGATCGCACTGACGCCAGAATCAATCAAATGCTCCGTCAAAGCTCGGTCTGCTGCTAGGTGCAGATAGGTAAACAGCAGCTGTCCTTTTTGAAGAAACTGATATTCCGGCTTCAGGGGTTCTTTGACTTTGACGATCAACTCACGCTTCCATGCGTCTGCTGCTTTAGAGACAATCTTTGCCCCGAATTGCTCATAGTCGGCATCGCTAAACCCAGCCCCCTCACCAGCATTGGTTTCTACGAAAAGTGTATGACCTGCTTCGCACAAAACCCGCACGCTACTCGGAGTTAAGCCGACGCGAAATTCTTGATCTTTAGTTTCTTTTGGGACACCTATTTCCATGTTTTACCTCTATCAATAATCAGTGCGTTTCACGCCTACTTTTAGGGCAACAGCTTTGTTACTGAATTACACCGATGGGAGTAAACAGCCCGTGATTGCGAGTAAAGCAGTTACTTGAGCCAAGGGCTGTCAATTATAAGTATGACGATTTGTTGAGAAGTTTAATATTAAAGCGCTGCCACCTCATAAGGGCGATCGCCTCAAAAAAGTGACGCTCTCAGGAGAAAAACCTACGGGCTTGACTTGAGGTGTAATGCAGGATTTACAATTAGTAAAGAATTGTAACCTACTAGAAGTAGGAGATTGGAAACGTTATGACACAACCTCAACCCCCAGTTACTCCCCAGTTAGCAGAACCTAAGTTTGGTTTTAACGAATACGCCGAGCGCTTAAACGGGCGAGCAGCAATGATTGGCTTTGTTTTGACGCTACTGATCGAATACATTTCAGACCAAGGAATCCTAAGTTGGCTAGGCTTACAGTAGACTACTCAGGCTGAGTTTTCTCTACTGGTAACTAAATATCGCCGATTCGAGGCAAGTTAGCATAGTAGTAAAGCCCTCAGTGGTTCATTGGTCACAATGATTGGGGCGTTGATAGGATAACCTTAAGTTAGATTAAGACTAATTGGAATAGAGTAAGTAGCAGCCGTGATGAATGCTTTATGGCCTCGATTTTTAAAGGTAGCTTACCGCAAAGAGCCAATTTCTAGCTTTGTTGTTATTTTTGGAGCCGTTGATGCAGTCATTGGGGGTGTAGGAGAACGCTGGTCATTAATGACCTTTGGGCTAGCGATGGTGGGAATTGCCATTGCCCTGCGTTGGTGGCAAACGCAGCAGCAGGAAGCAGAATATAGCGATCGCCCCGCCACCCGGTTTCTCCCTGCTAGCCCTTCGCGGACTCCCTTACCGATGTTAAGTACAACCAAGCGTCAGCCGCCTCACTAAATGCGTTCTGTAGCTTCTGGTGAATGGCTCTAGATTAGCGATTTCGCCCGTCTCCTCCGCTTGCCGTAAAAACGATTTGCTACTACACAGAGACATTCAACCCTAAAACCTGATTAAAAAGCTCTGCGTCTGGCTACCGAATGTGCTAGAGCCAAATTGTTAATTGCCTGGCATGGATGAAGCGGGCGCAGGGTTTGAGAGATTAAGTGTGAGCTAAATTCAAGAACTTCTTGCCGTTTACAGGTAACGGTGAGCTAGATTGTGGTGAAGTAAAGTAGCATTTTCAGGCGAAAGTTGCTGAGATTACGGAACAAATTGAGTCTTGAGAAATTCTCAAGTCTGAGTTGCTAGGTTTGCCGTTTGGTTGGCAAGAACAACTTTCACCGGAACGGATTAACTAAACAATCTGCCCTCCCATTCCAAAAAACTCTCCCAACCGTTCTAACTGAACAGGCGATCGCGGACGGGATATTCAGCAGGTATTTGTGGATGAACTCCTTAATTCATCGTGGCAATAAGAGACGGCTAGTTTTCTTAGGAATGATAGCGGGGATAGGAGCGATCGCACTCAGTGCATCCGTATCCCGTGCTATCGACTCTCCCATAGTTTCTGCTGAACCCCAAATCCTCATCCAACCCGTAGAAGAGCCTGTCGTCCCAGACTGGACGCAGGTTGAACTGCTGAAAACTTTAGAGGGTCACAAAGCAGGTGTAGATTCCCTAAGCTTTAGCCCAGATGGGAAAATTATCCTCAGTGGCGGCGGGTACAATGATGGTCAGCTCAAATTGTGGTGGGTGAGAACAGGTACGCAAATTGAAAGCCTACGCGCTCATCGGACTGCTGTGAGTGCTTTGGCGTTAAATCCCAACAGCGAAATTCTTGCTAGTGGCGGTGACGACGCAGCCGTTAACTTGTGGAACTGGCAAACCGGAGAATATAAGCGGACGTTTCTCGACCATACGAGCAATGTACTTGCCTTAGCCATGACTCCAGATGGTGAAAACCTTGTCTCCGGTGCCTTAGATGGTATTAGAGTGTGGAATTTAAAAACCCAGCATCTTTTGTACACGCTAGTACGTTATGACAATCAAACTTACGCCCTCGCTGTTCATCCGAATGGCGAAATTTTGGCAAGTGGCGGCAAAGAAAGAGTCATTAAGCTGTGGAATTTGACAACGGCTCGACTTATAGGTAGTTTGTCTGGGCATCAGGGAGAAATCAAGGCGATCGCAATTACCCCCGATGGCGAAACTCTCATTAGTGGTAGCGATGACCGCACCTTGAAAGTGTGGAATATGCGGACGGGACAACCGATTTATACCCTCACCGGACACACCGGACAGATTCGCGCGATCGCTATTTCTCCCGATGGGCAAACTCTCGCCAGCACCAGCAACGACGGCATCCGCCTTTGGAATCTGAATACTGGAGAGCAACTCGCCCTACTAACTGGACACAGAGACTGGGTACAATCCGTTGCTTTCAGCCCCGATGGGCGTTTATTAGCCAGCGGCGGTGTGGATAGAACCATCAAGCTTTGGCACAATGCCGCCGCAGTGGCAAGAAAATAGAGAGGTAAGGGTGATTGCTAGAAGAACGCGCCTACTGGCTAGCATGGTCAAAAATTGAGCGGATTGGGCCAATCTTATTGAGGCGATTGCAACAGCGCTTTGGAACGTTGGCAATGGCTTGGGCAGCCTCAGGAAATGATTTGGCGTCGGTTGAAGGGATTGGGCGGCGGCTGGTGGAGACAGTCGTGCAGGAGCGATCGCGCATCCATCCTGAACAACTTCTAGAGCAACATACCGCCAAAAATCCTCATTTCTGGACACCTGCCGATGCCGATTATCCCCGTTTACTGCTAGAAATTCCTAATCCCCCCTGTGTGTTGTACTATCGCGGGCAAGTGCAGCCCCAGGAGAGTCAAGGGATCGCCCCAATGGTAGGAATTGTTGGCACGCGGGAACCTACCGACTATGGCAAACATTGGACGCGGAAAATTAGTACTGCCCTGGCGCGGCATGGGTTTACAGTAGTTTCGGGTATGGCAGCGGGAATTGATACTGAAGCCCATCGGGGTTGTTTAGAGGCTGGAGGACGGACATTAGCGGTGTTAGGAACGGGAGTGGATGTTGTCTATCCCCCACGCAACCAAACGCTTTATGAGCAAATTCAGCAGCAGGGACTGGTATTGAGCGAATATCCCGCAGGAACCAAGCCAGACCGCGCTCACTTTCCCCAACGCAACCGCATTGTCGCGGGGTTATGTCGTGCCATTTTGGTAATGGAAGCACCAACTAAATCGGGTGCTTTGATTACGGCGCACCAAGCTAATGATTATTGTCGAGATGTCTACGTACTACCGGGACGATTAGATGATGAGCAGTCCCAAGGCTGTTTAGGGCTAATTAATAAGGGAGCGCAGATTATTCCCAGAGAGGAAGGTCAACTGATGGAAATGCTGGGAGCCATTCCCAAACTCGATCCGGTTGAGCAATTATCACTGTTTTCCCCCTCCCCTGCACCGGATCTGCCATCAGAACTCGCCCAGGTATTGCAGGCGATCGCCACGCAACCAACTCCCTTTGATATCATTGTTCAAGAAGCTGGCTTAACCACGGGAGTTGTCTCTGGGGCACTACTACAGTTAGAGCTGGAGGGATTGGTGATTCAGTTGCCAGGAATGATATATCGGCGATGTTAAAACGGTATAAAAAATGGCGGCAATTTAGCTCTTTGATGCTGCTAGCATTAGGCGCTGTTTTGACCTTGTCGTTGATGTGCAGTACTCAAGCCACAAATCTCAACTTGCGTTCCCTGGCGCAAAAACAAGGTTTGAATATTGGTGCGGCGGTGCTAACAGGAGTATTACAGAAAGAACCGACCTATCGGCGGGTGTTAGCACGGGAATTTAACATGCTTACACCTGAGAATCACATGAAGTTCAAGCCTCTGCATCCAGAGCGCGATCGCTACGACTTTGCTCCGGCTGATGTCCTAGTGGACTTTGCGAAAGAAAATGACATGCAGGTGCGGGGTCACACCCTGGTTTGGCATCATTCTTTACCGGAATGGTTAGAAAAAGGAGAGTGGACGCGGGAAGAATTGATGGCGATTTTACAAGAGCACATCTACACCGTTGTCGAGCGGTATCGTGGACAGGTGGTGGAGTGGGATGTGGTCAATGAAGCGATCGCCGATGATGCTTCGCTGCGGAAATCCATTTGGCTGAACGTAATTGGTTCAGACTATATTGAAATGGCATTTCGCTGGGCACATGAGGCTGATCCTACAGTCAAGCTGTTCTACAACGACTATGGCAGCGAAGGGATAAATTCCAAATCTGACGCTATCTATGCTCTGGTGAAAAGTTTGCGCGATCGCCATGTTCCCATTGATGGCGTTGGCTTGCAGATGCATGTAAGAGCCGATAAGCCCCCATCAGCGGAAAAGGTCGCCGCCAATATGAAACGCTTGGGCGAACTAGGGTTGGAAGTGCATATTACTGAAATGGACGTGAAAATCGAGCACGCAACAGGCACTTTAGAAGAGAAATTAACCGCGCAAGCCAATGTGTATCGTGACATGATGCAGGTGTGCTTAACGGCAGAAAATTGCGACACCTTCGTTTTGTGGGGCTTTACAGACCTCCATTCCTGGATTCCCCGTTACTTAAAGCAGCCAGACTCGCCACTAATTTTCGACAAATTTTACAACCCTAAGCCAGCCTACGATGCCTTAGTAGAAGTTCTCAACTAGTGCTAGCTCTAGAACTTCATGGCGATCGCGATCATTAGTATTTTCCTGGTTTTTCAACTTATCAGTGTAATTTTTTCACTGTCGTAACAGGTATTTAGTATAGAGTTTTTTTATTGATACGCTTCCTTGCACATCGTATTTACCCTAGTTCTTGAAGCGATAGAATACAGCTCAATTCACTACTCAAGAGCGGTGTATGCAGTGTAATCGGTTCAAAGTTGCTAATAATTTTCTCAGAGGGCTAGTTCTAAGCGTGGGGATCGCCAGTGCAAGCGCGATCGCCCAGACACTTCCTCTAGCTCCCGACTTGATTGCTTTCAACTCACCAGAAGGCGAGGAACTCCTGCTAAAAAGCGATGCGAAGCAGGACTTCTGGAACCTGAGTATGCAGTTCGTCACGCAAATCAACCAAGCCTACTGCGGTGTTGCCAGTATGGTGATGGTACTGAATGGTTTAGAGATGCCAGCGCCAGAATCACCTCAGTATGCACCTTATCGCGTGTTTACCCAAGAAAACTTCTTTGACAATCAAGCGACTCGACAAGCGCTCAGTCCTGCTGTTGTTAAACGTCAGGGTATGACGTTAGATGAACTAGGAAGATTGTTTGACAGTCATGCTGTCAACGTGCAGGTATACCATAGCGCCGACACCAGCTTAGAGGAGTTTCGCCGATTAGTTGTGGAGAATTTAGACCAGCCGGGAAATTTTGTTGTTATTAACTATCTTCGCAGCGAAATTGGGCAAGAACGCGGCGGCCATATTTCACCCTTAGCGGCATACAACAAAGAGAGCGATCGCTTTTTAGTTCTGGATGTTGCTCGCTACAAGTACCCTCCTGTCTGGGTAGAAGCAGAGGATTTGTGGCAGTCAATGGCAACGGTCGATTCCACTTCAGGTAAGACTCGTGGGTTTGTTTTGGTTAGCCGTAAATAGAGAGGGTTACTGAGAGATTAGTTCTTCTAAGCGATGGAGGCGTCTATATCCAATCTTCCAACACTAGAGTGGGAACTAGGAAGAATGGCTGTAAATCATCGCCTTTAGTTGTGTGGCTAAAACGCGATCGCTATCTCCTCAACGAATGGATGAGGTAAGAAACCTATGGCGATCGCATCGCCTCTACTTGTCTCTGCGCTTTCAGCTACTGGTAATGCTCGATTACCTCTTCCATAAATTTTTGCCAAGTTTCATTAGGAACCCAAATTTGATCTAGAGTCTGCTTTGCCTCTTCCTCACTTATGCCTTCGTTGAGGCGACGATGTAGATACATAAAGGCGGAAACTCGCATATTAGCAGCGCAATGAACAAAAACATTTTTGTCAGCGTTAGCGTCCATGGTGCTAAAAAAATGCTCGATGTCTTCGAGAGTAGGATTTTCCCAAATTACAGGGATATGCACGTACTGCATCCCTTGATTTTCAACAATTTCTTGCTCCTGCGGCAGGGCATTTGATGATTCTGGTAAGGCAAGATTAACAACAACTTGGTAGCCTGAATCTCTGATTGCTGAGAACTGTGCTTCCATTGGTTGTCCCGCCGTGGCGATAGAATCTGATATTTTTAGAAAGTTATAGATGTTTCCAAGGGCGTCAACAGACATATTCTTCTGTATTTATAGACATGAAAACTGCTGGGTTACAACGGCAAATTTAGTAGTTTTAGGTGAACCCCAATTCGGCTAAACCCAGATAACGAATGCCCTCCGGGGTAATTTCAAAGCGATAGGGTAATAGCTTGACCCCAAAGGCGATCGCCTCTCGCAATAGTTGACCATAGAGGGGATCAGCGCAGTCCCCAGGAGCAAAGTGAGTACAATCACCACGATTAATGAAGTACAGCATCACAGCGCATCCTAGTGGCTCTAGTGCCATTAATTCTCGTAGATGCTTTTGACCGCGAGTTGTCACCGTATCGGGAAATAACACTAGTTCACCCGCCGCCCAGGTTGTACTTTTTACCTCTACATAAATTGGCGACTCTCCACTCTCACTGGTGAGGAGAAAATCGATCCGACTTTTCTTATCTACCCCGTAAGGCACCTCAGGACGAATCGTTGAATAGCTGCCTAACTCTGCAAACAAGTGTTTTTCCAAAGCCAGCTTCACAATCCGATTAGGCATTGCGGTATTCACACCAACCCAAGTCGGTTCATTGTCATAAACCTGAGTCATTTCCCAGGTGTAGGCTAACTTGCGTTTCGGGTTATCGCTGCGGGAAACTTGCACCGGATTGCCAGGGATGCACATCCCCGTCATCGGCCCTGTATTCGGGCAATGAGCGGTAATAATTTCTCCAGAAGTTAACTGAATTTCCGCAAAAAAACGCTTGTAGCGGCGGAGCAGCGTTCCTGGGTAGAGAGTGGGATAGTGGTAAAGCCAAGTCATTAAACAGGGAAATATTAGGAAGAGAAAACCGTTAAATTTTGGAGCATCATCAGGAATTCGTCAATAAACTAAGAACAATGCCAAATTGAATTCAGTCACTTCTAGGCACAAAGCGTTGTAGAAATAGCGTCTAAGCTGGAACTAAGCTGAAAGTCTTAGAATAAATCCCATTGCAAAGTTTCCGCCATAAGCTCCTTTTAACGTCATCTATGCAAGATATTAATCCTAACTCTGTCTCTGTTGATGCTCTAAAACCGTCGGAATCTCCGATTTTGAATCGGATTAAAGACATAACAGAGAAACTAGCCCCTCGCTTGATTGAAATTCGCCGTCATATTCATGCTCATCCCGAATTAAGCGGTCAGGAGTACCAAACAGCAGCTTATGTTGCTGGCGTGCTTTCGTCCTGTGGGGTGCATGTGCAAGAAGCGGTGGGGAGAACTGGCGTAGTGGGCGAGTTACCGAACTTGGGAACTGATCGGCGCTGCTTGGCGATCCGCACTGATATGGATGCGTTACCTATTCACGAACGCGCCCCGATTGAGTTTGCCTCTCGTCTACCGGGAATCATGCACGCCTGTGGACATGATGTTCATACAACAGTTGGACTAGGAACGGCGATGGTGTTGTCTCAGTTGGGAGAGCAATTGCCAGGACAGGTACGCTTGATCTTTCAACCTGCTGAGGAAATTGCCCAAGGTGCGAGCTGGATGGTGGAAGCGGGTGTGATGAAAACAGTGGATGCTATTTTGAGCTTGCACGTATTTCCTTCTATTCCTTCCGGTTGCGTTGGGATTCGCTATGGGGCATTGACAGCAGCAGCAGACGATCTGGAAATATTGATCATGGGAGAATCGGGACATGGTGCGCGTCCCCATGAAGCGATTGACGCGATTTGGATTGCCTCGCAGGTGATTACAACGCTTCAGCAGGCAATTAGCCGGACGCAAAACCCGCTGCGACCTGTGGTGCTGACTATTGGGCAAATCAACGGGGGTCGAGCACCTAATGTGATTGCCGATCAGGTGCGATTAACGGGAACAGTGCGATCGCTCCATCCAGAAACCCATGCCAATTTACCCCTGTGGATTGAGCACCTTGTCTCCTCCGTCTGCCAAACTCACGGCGCACGCTATGAATTTCACTATCGCCGAGGTGTGCCGTCGGTGCAAAATGACTTGGTGTTGACGCAGATGACGGAAGATGTGGTTAGGGAGGCATGGGGAAGCGATCGCGTCCAAATCTTACCTGAACCGTCCCTAGGGGCAGAAGACTTCGCCCTCTATCTGGAACATGCTCCCGGCACCATGTTCCGCCTCGGCGTCGGTCATCACAACAAGCCCAACTATCCTCTACATCATCCTCAATTTGAGGTAGATGAATCCGCGATCGTCACTGGCGTCGTTACTATGGCTTATTCCGCCTGTAAATATTGGTTGAGTTAATCAGTCCTGACCTTGAAAATTCCAGAAAATTGAGCATTAAAAGTTTAATCCTCTAGTTTCTAACCCTAGGAGGATTAATTGGGCAGTAGCTCCAGCTATCATAGGCTACCAAGATGCAATAGCTTGCGTCTGTAGAACATCTATAGATTAGAAAATTGCTTATGGCTTCGCCGACCCCTCTTACAGGATTAGAGCTAGTTGATTGCGCCAAAGCAAATGCAAAGCAAGGCATTGAAACGGCAGCTCACCAATGTGGCTACGGTAATAAGCTGCAAGTTTTTCAGCAAGAACTCAAGCAAGCGTGCCAAGACATGGGCGTTAGAGTCAACGAGCTGAGCGATTTAATTACCGATCAAGATAATTTGATTAGAGATGAAGGGGAAATTATTGCTCCTTCTACTGAGTCCGAGTTGTAGAACATCGATTCATATCTAATAGCGCGAAGATCTAGTAGTTTCTCGCTCTCTATCCCTAGCTCTTACCTTCTCGTTGCCAGATTTGAACCGTACCATCTACCCTGCCACTGGCGATAATTTGAGCGTCGGGGCTGATAGCGACGGACATAATCGAACTCATCGGTTCGACAGTAAGGACAGTAACTCGTTCTTCTGTCTCTAAATGCCAAAGGTGTATTGTTCCATCAGAACTACCACTGATTACCATCTGTCCATCGGGGCTAAATATTGCACTAGTTACAGGTGCGTCATGGGCGTAGACAACGTGGAGCTGTTCTCTGTCTTCTAGATGCCACAACTTTACGGTTCCGTCTGCACAACTTGCTGCCAACCTTTGACTATCAGGACTGATGGCAAGAGAAGAAACCGAGCTAATATTTCCTTTCAGAACACCTAGTTGAGAGCGGCTTTGTAGTTGCCAGAGGGTAATGATGCCATCGCCGCCACTACTGGCAATGAGCTGAGCATCGGGGGACAACGCGATCGCCTCGATCCCTCCTTTGTTCTCGCTTATGCTATCAATCAGCTCACCCTTTTCCAATTCCCACAGCTTAATCGTCTCGTCAAAGCCACCACTCACCAGCAGTTGCCCATCGTGGCTAATAGATAGCGATCGCACGGAACTCGTATGACCCCTCAATGTACGAATTAATTCCCCGGTTTCTAGCTGCCATAGTTTAAGGGTTTCGTCCCAACTGCTGCTGACCAAGTATTGCCCATCAGGACTGATAGCAATGGCAAATACCCCCTTAGAATGCTCAGATAGGGTGCGAAGCAGCTTGCCGCTGACGATGTTCCAAACTTTAATGCTTTTGTCAAAACTACCTGTCACCAACACTTGATTATCGGGGCTAATAGCAAGGCTACGAACCCAATCAGAATGGGCGGCTAGGGTATAAACAAAGCTCCAATTGGGAGGCGTTGTCCTTTCTGATGAGGTAGGTATTGGGGAGGGTTCAGGTGGTGGCGTTACTTCTGATAAGGTAGGTACTGGGAAAGGCTCAGATGGGGCTTTTGCTGTGCTGGATGTGGGGGATGCCAATCCTGGGGTAAAAAGGGCAGGTTGTCGCGGCTCAGGTAGGTTGAGGGAGCTGTCTGATGAGGGGAGGGGCTGGCGGTTAATTCGAGTAATTTCTACTTTTAGTTTAGCGATCGCTGTCTCTAACATCTCCACTCTGCCAGGTAGGGAGGAACGATTCAAGTATTGAATCACGCCACTGAGAGATTCCTCTAGGCTGGCATACTGTTGTCGAAGTTGGGCAGATGTTGGAGGGCTTTGTGGCTCAGTAGGAGCTTCCGGTGGCGTCAGGGCTTTTGGTTGTTGAGTTTCTAACTTAGCGAGGGCGGCTTCTAATTCCAACTGCTGTTGATCTGCTAATTCTTCTGCTTGGCGATAGAGATGAGCGATCGCCCCATTTGTCAGCCGTCGCACTCGCTGCTCAATGCGTAGCCGATTAATTAAATTCAGCAACAACGCCAGCGACACTGGCACCAATCCATAGCCTACCTGTCCCAACTCCATCGCCACGGCTGTCCCCAAAATCGACGCCGCGATCGCGACATATTCAATAATTTCTAGCCAGTGGCGCTGATTAGTCATTAGTTAGGTAGGGTTCAAGATTCAAAACTAATCGCTAATATTCTGTTACCTGTCCTTGTGGGGTGCAGGAGTACGGGGATGCCGTATCCCTGCTGACCAAATCACCGACTGACCAACTCACCAACTCAGGACTTTCTTTATACTTCATCCTCTATAACCTTAAGATTGCTCGCGCAATGTTGAAGTAAATTAAAACCCCCAAGACATCAACGGCGGTGGTGATAAACGGTGCTGACATCAGAGCAGGATCTAAACGGAGATGGTTAAAGAGAAAAGGTAGTGCCGAGCCTGCCAATGAAGCTAGAAGAGCGATCGCTATTAGACTACCTCCGACGCAGAAAGCAACTAATAAATTTCCTTGCAGTATATATGCCCATACAGTAGCCACACTCCCTAGAATCGTTCCCAGGAGTATTCCTGCCATCGCTTCCCGCAAGATGACTTTAAGTGGCCCTAAATCTCGAAGTTCGTCAGTATTCAATCCCCTGATCACCACCGTTGAAGACTGAGCACCCACATTACCCCCCGTACCTGTGAGCAAGGGAATAAAGGCAGTAAGGATTGCCATTTGCTGCAATATTGCCTCTTGCGACTTAATAATGGTGGCAGTGATGCTGTTTGTCAGTAGCAAGACGAACAACCAAACCACCCGCTTACGAGCCACGGTGATTAAATTCGTTTGAAAATAATTGTCACCTCCTGATTGAACGCCACCGCCTAAGGCATAGATATCTTCCGTTGTTTCCTCTTCGATAATGTCAATCACATCATCGACAGTGACAATCCCCACTAAACGCTGCTCCCGGTCTACTACAGGGACAGCCAAAAAGTCATAGCGTTGAATTAGACGTGCTAGTTCTTCTTGATCGGTATCGGTGTGAACAGACACGACATCCCGCGCCATAATTGACGCCAGAGTGTCTTGCGGCGGTGAAGTCACCAAATCTCGCAACGACACAATTCCTGTCAGTTGTCTTGCCGCATCCGTAACGTAAAGGTAGTAAATGGTTTCAGTAACGTGGGCTAAGCTACGTATCCGTTCTAAGGTTTGGGCAACAGTCAAGCTTTCTTTTAGCGAAACATATTCGGGGGTCATGATCCGACCTGCCGTACCCGCTTCGTAACCCAGCAATAGAGCTGTTGCTTCGCGTTCTTTGGGACTAAGTTGTTCCACCAAACGGCGAACCACTTTCGCTGGAAGTTCATCAAACAAACGCGCCCGGTCATCCGGCGACATTTTATCTACAATGTCCAAAACATCCTGGCGTCTAAATTCTTCAACCAGCGCCTGCTGGACGCTAGAGTCGAGATATTCGTAGACTTCGATCGCCTCAGCTTTTGATAGCAAGCGAAACGCGATCGCCTGCATTGTTTCAGGTAGCCCTTCGATCGCCTCGGCAATATCCACAGGCTGCACGGGTACCAGCAGAGCTTTCGCTCCTTGGAAGTTATTCTGCTCCAGCAACATTTGCAGTTGTGTTCGCACCAACTGCCTGAGTTCGTTGCGCGATATGGTCTGGAGGGGGATTATGTTCTCAGTCAAGTTAAACTCCAGCCGAAATAGTTAGGTTTTGCCTTTAGTTTACGTTGCCGTTAGCCTGTTTCTAGACCACCGACGAGGGACTCTTTTAAAACTTGCGACCTGAAGGTTGGGATAACCCCATGTAGGAAAATAATGCCGGGGCAAGGAATGTAATCCATAGGGCGGCAAGAGCAAGTGTGACTACATTAACAACAGGCGAAGAATCCTTTGTGAGATAAAGAATTGTTCCTAGGATGGCTAACACGCCTAAACCAATTCCGACCTTCAAGGCTTGCTTGCTCCTCGGAACTTGGGCGGGAGAGTAGTGAACATACCAGTGTTCTAAAGGCATTCCAATACCTGCCCCTAAGGCGACGCCAAAGACTTCCCAGCCCCTATCAGACAAAAAGATAACCGGGAGTGCGCCAATGGGGAAGGCAAGTCCGATGGTGAGGAAAAAGCGGAAGGGACGACTCTTGAACCACGGTAAAATCTTTGACCACAGACGTTGGTAGAGAACTACCAAGGTGGTGCCAATGATGACGCCGCCTAGCAAGTCTCCTGGGTAATGGACGCCCAGATACAACCGGGCGGGCATCATTGCCAGAACAATGACTATAGGAACGGCGATGGGGAGTTTGTTAAACGCAGCCAGCGAACCCCAAAGCATTGTTGCTGTTACCGTATGTCCACTGGGAAAGGACGATACAACAGGCTTCTTGATATATAGGGTGATACGCGGGTCACTAGGGCGAGGTAAGCTGACAAGATTCCATATCAACAAATCTGTCAGAGTTGCCAGCAAAATTGCTCCCAGCAATCCATAAGCAAGCCGCCGTCCAGAAAGCCATAATGCCAGGGCAAAAACGATCGCGATCGCTGGAATACTCCCTAATAGAGAAATTCCCTCAAACAGCCGCTCCCAACCCGTCCCCAAGAAGCGCTGGAAGGCAATAATAGGCTCTGGCGACCATAGTTTTTCAATCCCCATCCACAATCACTCCCGTCACCACTAAATTAGATTTGATTATCCTCTTTCTTGAGATGAGGTGAGTACCAGACTTTTGGTAATACTCACGACTCCAAACTCAAGACTCAGGACGTTAAGTTGGTTAATCCGTACCTCCAGCTTAGAGTTCTCCCTCCTTCGTCTTTGGAAGTAGGTAGGTAAAATAAAGGCGCTATTTTAATCGGCAGTGTATCGTTTGACTAAATATAGCGACTCTATTTATCTTTGAGTCTTTGCAATCAACTCTCTTGAGGAAAGCTAATTATGACAACCGATCCTACTCCTAAAGAACGCGCTCTAGTTGAGTACAGCGAAGAAACCAATGCTCTTGTCGAAACTGAAATGGTAGGAGAATCTGATGAAATCAAAAACGAAACCAAAGCGCTGATCGAAGCCATCAAAAGAAGGGCACAATCAGAAGCCCAAGGTGCAGGCGATCTAACTCGTGACACCTACCTGAATGCTGTAAGACAAGCCAGAGAAACGATCGAACAAAACAAACTCTTCGATCCTGAGCGAATTGAATACTCGATTAAGCTGCTGCAAATGGATGCCGAGAAGAATTGGGAGTCCACTCTTAAAGAGGTTTCAACGCTTGGCGATCGCCTCGCTGATGCCGCCAAAGCTGCCTGGGATGCCCTAACCGCCCCTCGCCCTGATTCTAATCTGTAACTTTCTTTGTTGTAGTACCAATCTAGATAGAAAATCTCCGCTTTAACTAACAGTTGAGCGGAGGTTTTTAATTACATAGGACGAAGCAAATAACTAAAAAATTATAGCAGGGATTTAGCACTCAAAATAAAACCCAGTCCCAACTAAAAACCTACTTTAAAATTTTACATTCCACCACATAATTTAATTGAGCTTCGCCTACTTACTTATACCGTTCTATCTATCAAACTCGCGGCACCTCACCTAGTCCTTGAAGATTGGCAATTATTTCGATTAATTCCCTAGGGTGGTGAATCAAAAAATCTGGATTGTAACTTGCTAAAATTTCTGGAGTATTAAATCCCCAGCTTACAGAAACTATTTTGATTTCACTTTTTTGCGCTGACTCAATATCCCTAGTCTCATCACCCACATAAATAACTTCATTATTTTGCAAATTCCTTTGTCTCAGCAACTTATTGATGATTCTATGCTTACCAAACAGCGTGGTTCCTGAATAAATAAAATCAAACAGTTCTTGCATTTCGTGCTGTTGCAAGATAAGTCTAGCGTTTTCTTCTGAGTTAGAAGTAACAATACCCAGCTGGTTGCCTTGATTTTGTAACTCTATAAGAGCTTCTTTAATTCCTGAGATCAAATTAATATTTTTAACCTCTCTCTTAAGCTCTTTTTCTACTCTTCTCAGTAAAAATGGCAACTTAAAGATAGAAATTCCTGACTGCTTGATGATTTCTCTAGAGCTTAAATTTTTAATTAGTGCGAATTCTTCTTGAGTGGCTGGCACGTAACCAAATTCTAGTGCCAGACGATTTGTAATTTTTAAAAGGGTATCGAGAGTATCAGCGAGGGTGCCATCAAAATCGAAAATTATTAATTTATTTGTCATGGAGACAGATCCTTAGCCAAACTGATATTCTCTATTCTCAAGATTTGCCTTGGTATGGCGCTAAATTGCAGCAGTTACCGTGATTGGGGCAGAACTTTATCCCCTATTTTCCAGGTTTGCTCTAGCATTGCGCCGTAACATTTCGGGCTTGATGCGCCGTAAGGCAGAAGCAGGAAAGCGCTGGTTCCACTCTTCATCAGAGATTACTGCTAATTCTGCCAGTTTAGGAGCAATATTTTGCGGATAGGGCTGAAATTCACTAATATCTGTTTCTTTTGCAAAGCGCTGATTCCAAGGGCAAACATCCTGGCAAATGTCGCAACCTGCTACCCAACCCTTTAAGTGGGGAGCGATCGCCTCAGGTAAGGTTTCGTTCCGATTCTCTATCGTGTGGTAGGCAATGCAGCGATTGGCGTCTACTACAAAGGGTTGAGTAATGGCATTCGTTGGACAAGCATCCAAGCACCGGGTACAGGTACCGCAATGTTCGGTATGGGGTTTGTCTGGTGTCAACTCCAGGTTCGTCAGTATTTCCCCCAAAAATACCCAGGAACCGTATTCCCGTGTAATCACATTACCATTTTTCGCAATCCAGCCAATACCTGCTTGTTGCGCCCAAACCTTATCCTGCACAGGTGCAGTATCCGCGTAGTAACGCGCCTGTATTCCTTCTCCTTGCGCTTCTAACCAAGTGTTCAACGCCTTCAGCTTTTTGGGCATCACTTTGTGATAATCCCGTCCCCATCCATACCGGGAAATCTTGGCGTATTCGTCACTGTTCGGGCGTTGGTGAGGAGTGTAGTAGTTGAGGGCAACGCATAGGATAGAGCGCACCTCTGGCATAACTTGATAGATATCCTGCCGTCTGGGGTTCTGCATCCATTCCATGTCTGCTTGGTACCCCAAAGCTAGCCACGCTTGCAGCCGCTGCACGGCTGTCTGTGCGACGTCCCGATTTACTGCCGCAATCCCTACCTTATGAAAACCCAACTCCTGAGCTTTCTGCTTAATTAGAGTGCTGCTGACTGGCAATTTTACGGGTGGTGACATTGTTCTCTCACTATAGAGAAAACGAACAAATATAGTATCTAGGGAGATAGGGTTGAAGGATTTATTCGTATTTTTTACAAAACGTAGCATTTTGAAGGTCAGGTAAGAGACTCCAATCTCTCCATTGAGACAGTCTGAGTTGATAGCTTTTAAAAAATCCCTCTATAAGGGCAGGTATCAAGCTGCCTTTGTGTTTACTCTAATAGCTGTAGGCAAAGATAAGTTGTATGACAATTACTGACGATTCGACTCCAACTCCTGAAGTTGCCTCTCCCGACTTAACAATTGAAGGAATTTCTCTACTCGTTATTCAGCGTTACTTTGAGACGATGAATGCGGGGGAATATACAGCAACAGCGGAGTTGTTTGCCCAGACGGGAGCGATGCAGCCACCTTTTGAGCAGCCGATTGTAGGATCAGAAGCGATCACTACTTTTTTAGAGGCAGAAGCCAAAGAAATGCAACTCTACCCTCGCCAAGGTGTTACTGAAAATTTAGACGACGGCAATCTGCAAGTTCAGGTATCCGGTAAAGTGCAGACGCCCCTGTTTGGAGTGAATGTTGCATGGCACTTTCTCCTCAATGCCGAAGAAGAAATTCTTTATACCCGCATTAAGCTTTTGGCTTCTCCCCAGGAATTACTCAAGCTTCGCCGCTAACCGAAATTCAGCCAGACCCCAAAAATTATTCTTGCTGGATAAATATTTGGAGCCGGGAGAACTAGTAACTCGTCAGGGTTTCTGACACGTTCACTCTTTGCTGCCTAGCTACTAAAACAGTTAAAAATAAAATAGTCCAAGTCTAGGTTTAATGATTCACCTTATTCCTCCCTAACCCCCTCAGTGCATTGAATTGCTAGGGAGAGGAACAAGTCAAGGGAGCAAGGCTTCGCTTAAGCTGGGAACACTGACGTTTAGCAAAGCCTGATCGAAGAGCTAAAGTTTGCGAGTCCTGCGCGATCGCAATTTGGCTCATAAATGCAAGCAACAGCGAGACAGATCCTGTTACCGCTTGCGATGTTGATTTCTAAAGTATTTCATGAAGCACAAAAAACCTACAGAAAACTGCAAGACAGTTTGCAGCTATTTGCGCCTTTTTTTGGAGACTCTAAAACCTCTATTTCTCCCGCCTGGATGGCTGCCAATCAGACCATTCAGCGTATAGGGAGAAGTAGAGATGAAAAAAGCGCATTTAAACTTTTGGCAACTCTGGAACATGAGTTTTGGATTCCTTGGCATCCAATTTGGCTGGGGTCTGCAAATGGCAAACATGAGTGCCATTTTCGAGTATCTCGGTGCTGATGCTCACCATATCCCGATCCTTTGGGTTGCTGCTCCCCTTACAGGATTAGTCATCCAGCCGATTATTGGCAATATGAGCGACCACACCTGGGGACGACTCGGCAGACGGCGACCTTACTTCCTCGTCGGTGCCATTTTTAGCTCCCTAGCACTAATTCTCATTCCTCATTCCTCCACCCTCTGGATGGCGGCGGGATTGCTCTGGGTTTTGGATACCTCCGCCAATGTCAGCATGGAGCCTTTTCGGGCATTTGTGTCTGATTTGCTCCCGGAAGACCAGCGCACCAGAGGATTTGCGATGCAAAGCCTACTCATTGGCATCGGTTCGGTGTCAGCCTCTGCTTTTCCCTGGTTGCTGAGTCATGTTTTTGGGGTTCCCAGCATTACCGTCAGTCAAGAACAGAAAATTCCCCCAACAGTAGAAATTTCTTTCTATATTGGAGCAGCGCTTTTCTTAGGAACTGTGCTGTGGACAGTACTCAGCACCAAGGAGTACCCACCAGAAGACATGCAAGCCTTCAAACAGGAACAGGCAAAACATGGGGGTCTAACCAATAGCTTCCGAGAAATTCGTACGGCACTGCAAGCAATGCCGCTAACCATGCGACAGTTGGCATGGGTACAGTGCTTTACCTGGTCTGGATTGTACTGCTTCTTTCTTTACTTTCCCCCCGCCGTTGCCCACAATATCTTTGGTGCTACCCACGAAAATTCACCGCTATATATCCAGGGGATCGAATGGGCAGGCATATGCATTGCTGCCTACAATGCGGTTTGCATCGTTTTTTCCTTTGTCTTACCCCAACTAGCACAAGCAACTAGCCCCCGGCTCACCCACAGCTTTTGCTTACTGTGCGGTGCGGCAGGTTTGATTTCCCTGATTGGCATCAACAACCAGTACCTATTGCTCTTGCCAATGGTAGGAGTGGGCATTACCTGGGCAAGTGTTTTGGCAATGCCCTATGCAATCCTAGTAGGTTCCCTCCCGCCGGAGCGAAGTGGGATTTATATGGGCATCTTCAACCTCTTTATCGTCTTACCAGAGATTTTTATCTCCCTTGGCTTTGGCTGGGTAATGGATCATCTCCTCGACAACAATCGCCTCTTAGCCGTTGTTATCGGCGGTGGCTTCTTGATTGTTGCTGCGATCCTCATGCAACGGGTAGAGGAAGTTGTACCAGAAGAAGTGCTTGAAGTCGTTGAGATACCAGAAAAATCTGTTGTCAGAACTTAGCTTTTTGGCTAATGTTTCCAATTTCAAAGTAGCCCAGAGTGATTAATCCAGAGCTAATCACTCTGGTTGACTGACAAATCTTCGGTTTGCCTTATTGTTCACCAGGAAATAAACTTCCTGGCTCAAGGCTAAAGTCATCTTCATAGGATTAAAACGCATTTAGGGCTATCTAAATGGGCTTAGGCTATTGGCTCAAAAGTCATTCTGGGCGGATAAGCAACGAATCTTTAGGCTTTTAGCACCTTTGTCAGTCAACCAGGCTAATCACTAGTTAACCCGTTTATGCTTGTCTTTTTATATCCCCTCCCCCACATTTTCTTCTATATTACTGTCGGCTTCCTACATTTTTTAGTAAATCTTTCCCAAGAAATTCACAAGTTCTTCACTTTTTTCATTAATTCGGAAAGATACCTTGACAACAAGAATCAGAACTTGAACTTTTTTGGGGTGCAAGATTTTATGAGAGTACTGATTGTTGAAAAGGAGCGATCGCTTACAAAGGAGCTTCTAAAAGATCTCAACAAGCACAACTACCTAAGGAGTAAGTATTATTTGTTAGCCATGTTATTGACATACTCTCCCCTTTGTATCCCTCTGCGTTAAAGAATGCAGAAGTTAGAAGCTTGTTGAGCAAGATGTAAGCATCAAATGAATTTAGCTACAGATTATTTTCTGTAATTAGATCATTTATTTACAATTACTAATCTAAGCCAAATAAATTTTTTATATAGAGAATTCTCTATGGTTTGCATATCGATTATGAATATGACGGTTGCCGGAAGCGCAAAGCTTTGTATTTAAAAGCTTTGGTGGTTTCAAAAGTATTTCCAATGAATTAATCCTCTAGCTATAAAGTTTACTTTTGGTTGACGAACAACTAAGCTGTTTGAAAAGATTAAAACAAACTTAAGTAAACAAACGACTTAGATTCTTAGCTGGATCGGGTAAGCGTCTAGTGCGTTTGAAGTGACGAATGACTTAGAAGTGATGCCAATTCCTCAACTTTTTGTCGATACCATCTGGTTAGTACCTTGCTACGCCTTAATTGGTGCGATCGCCGCCATACCCTGGTCGCCTGGAATTATTCGCCTCACCGGGCCAAGACCATCAGGATATATCAATCTCTTGATGACTCTATTGGGATTTGTTCACAGCGTGATCGCGCTGCAAGCCATTTGGAACCAGCCTCCCCAACATATTGCCTTTACCTGGTTCTCCACGACGGGGTTAGATTTCATCATCCCTATTGAAATTTCTACCGTCACAGTGGGCGCACTTATTTTAGTTACAGGTTTGAACCTACTCTCACAGACCTACGCCATCGGTTACATGGAGATGGATTGGGGATGGGCGCGTTTCTACACCTTGTTAGCCCTGTTTGAAGCGGGAATGTCTGCCCTTGCCCTATGCAACTCCCTCTTCTTTAGCTATGTAATTTTGGAAATCCTCACCTTAGGGACTTACCTCCTAATCGGACTGTGGTTTAATCAGTCGTTGGTGGTGACAGGGGCGAGAGATGCCTTCTTAACAAAGCGGGTTGGAGACTTGGTGCTGCTGATGGGGGTGGTGGCGTTGTATCCCATCGCCGGAACCTGGGATTTTTCTGAGTTGGCAGTGTGGGCACAAACAGCGAACTTAGACCCGAAAGTCGCCACGCTGTTAGGTTTAGCCTTAATTGCGGGCCCGATGGGTAAATGCGCTCAATTTCCGTTGCACCTCTGGTTAGATGAAGCGATGGAAGGGCCATTACCCTCAACGATTTTGCGGAACTCTGTGGTGGTGGCAACAGGGGCTTGGGTGCTGGTGAAACTGGAACCTGTATTAGCCCTTTCTCCCTTTGTTTTATCCGTAACGGTAGGAATTGGTGCGGTAACAGCCCTTGGGGGAAGCTTGATTGCGATCGCCCAAATTGATATCAAACGCGCCTTATCTTATTCCGTTAGTGCCTACATGGGTTTGGTATTCATTGCCGTGGGAATGCAGCAAACGGAAGCCGCACTGCTACTGGTACTGACCCATGCAGTAGCGATCGCCCTTTTGGTAATGAGTATCGGTGCCGTGATTTGGAGTAGCATCACCCAAGATCTCACGCAGCTCGGTGGCTTATGGTCGCGCCGACCTGTATCCGCACTTGCCTTCATTACCGGAATTTTGGGGTTGATTGCCTTTCCTCCCTTTGGTAGCTTTTGGGCATTATTACAGCTAGCGGATGGGTTATGGGCGACGAAACCTTGGTTAGTCGGTGTTTTATTAGTCGTTAATTTGCTGACAGCTTTTAGCTTGACTCGCGTGTTCTGTTTGGTATTTGGCGGTAAACCAAAGCAAATGGCAGTGCGATCGCCAGAAGTACATTGGCCAATGACGTTCCCGATGATGCTCTTGCTGGGGTTCGTCTTACACCTCCCCTTAGTCTTGCAAAGCTTATCTCTACTACCCGACTGGGCAATCCTCAACAAAGACCTTGCCCTACTGCTGATTTGGTCTACTATCTTCGGTTGCAGCATCAGTGCAGTGGTCTACCTAGGCAACACATTACCAAAGCCCGTGCAGCTTCCCTGGAAACCATTGCAAGACTTGTTAGCGTATGACTTTTACACTGCCAAACTGTATCGCCTGAGTATTGTCTTTGCCGTTGATTTGGTTTCCAAAATTACCTCTTGGTTTGACCGCCACATTGTTGATGGTGCAGTTAATTTTGTTGGACTAGCTACTATTTTTGGTGGACAAAGCTTGCGGTACAACGTCACAGGACAAACTCAATTTTATGCCCTAACCATTTTGCTAGCTGTCTCGCTTTTTCTGGGCTTGCTAACAGTTGGATGGGTTTAAACTAAAGCTTTGTTTCCTAGGTTTTTAGTTTGGAAACGAACTCCAAGCCTACATAGAGAAGCACGAGTTAGCCCTGATAAATTAATTTCACTAATCCCTTAAAAACGCTTTGGAAGGAGTCAAATTAAGTTAATGCTGAGTACCTTAATCTGGTTGCCCGTGCTGGGGGCGCTAATTGTTGGGTTTTCGCCTGGAACTATATCAGCAAAGCGACTACGGTTTGTAGCGTTAGCGATCGCTACTGTGATCTTACTGCTGACGCTTTGGTTGGGAAGCCAGTTCAACCAAGGCATGGCAGGATTGCAGATGCAGGAGTATCTTCCCTGGATTCCCCAACTCGGCTTAACCTATCGCTTGGGCATTGATGGCTTATCTTTTCCCTTGGTAGCATTAAGCGGTTTGTTGACCTGGATTGCCCTCTATGGCACTGGCGAAGCCGTTGCCCGTCCCCGGCTTTATTACGCCTTGGTTTTGCTCGTCAATGCCGCCTTAGCTGGGGCATTTCTCTCGCAGAATTTGCTGCTATTCATCCTCTTCTACGAAGTAGAACTCATCCCCTTGTACTTGCTAATTAGTATCTGGGGAGGGCCAAAGCGGGGTTACGCAGCAACGAAATTTCTTATCTATACGGCAGTTTCAGGAATTTTGATTCTGGTAGCGTTCCTAGGGATAACCTGGTTAAGCGGATCTAGCAGCTTTGATTATGCGTCGATTGTTACTCAGGGCTTACCCCAACAAACGCAACTGATTCTCCTCACCCTGCTGCTGATTGGCTTTGGCATCAAAATCCCTCTGGTTCCCCTCCACACCTGGTTACCCGATGCTTATGTGGAAGCGTCTCCTCCCGTTGCTATTCTTTTAGGGGGGATTCTCGCCAAGCTCGGAACCTATGGCTTGGTGCGGTTTGGGTTGGGGCTATTTCCCGACGCGTGGGCGACTGTTGCCCCTGGACTCTCAGTTATTGGGGTAGTGAGTGTATTGTATGGAGCATTAAGCGCGATCGCCCAAAAAGATATTAAGCGCATGGTTGCTTACAGTTCCATCGGTCACATGGGCTACATCCTCGTTGCAGCGGCGGCGGGTACACCAATGAGTCTAGTCGGTGCGGTTTCTCAAATGGTCGCCCACGGCTTAATCCTGGCAATCCTCTTCTATCTCGTTGGCATTATTGAGAACAAAGTCGGCACCCGCGAACTGGATGTTCTCAACGGCTTAATGAACCCGATTCGTGGCTTACCTCTTGTCAGCGCCCTCTTAATTCTTGGAGGAATGGCAAGCGCGGGAATTCCCGGACTCGTCGGCTTTATCGCAGAATTTCTCGTTTTTCAAGGTAGCTTTTCAGTATTCCCTATTCCTACCCTGCTTTGCGTCCTTGCTAGCGGCTTAACAGCTGTTTACTTCGTCATCCTCCTAAACCGCACCTGCTTCGGCAAACTCGACAACAAAATCGCCTACTTCCCTAAAGTGAAGTGGCAAGAACATACTCCCGCCTTAGTCTTGGCAGCAACCATATTCTTCTTAGGCATTCAACCTACTTGGTTAGTGCGTTGGAGCGAACCCACCATCGCCGCAATGGTAGCAGCCATACCCCCCCAACCGAATCAAAAAATTATCCTAAACCCTGACTTCAATTCAGAACTACCCGCAGTAATTCCTACTGTAGACAGTCAAACCTTTTAAAAAAGGAAACTTTGCTCCGGTTCCCCCCTTTTTTAGGGGGGCTAGGGGGGATCTCACCGAAAGCTTCCCAAAAAAATTATTATTCCCAGAAACTGAAAAAAGACTATGACTAGTGCTGCTGCAACTAAAACGAAGTTACCACCTTCCCAGCATGAATTTGCTGACATCATTCACCGCCTAGAAGCAGGCGGCGCAATGCTGCCAGATACGCCAGAAAACCTGATGCAGATCATCGGCATTTACAAAGCCTATGCAGTGCCGATGGATTTCTACTGGCGCGACCTACTTTATATTGCCGAACGAGTATTTCTAGAACCGTTTCCCTTTTTTAAATACTTTCTGCCTGAAGAATATTTAGAACTGCACAATCACTACGCAGGCGATGATGCCGACTTGCGGATTTGGCGAGGGGAAGCCACCGCCCATCCGGAATTATTAGCTTTTATGGAAAAAGGTGAAACCTTCAAAGCGCCGAAGCTATTTCATCACTTATGGCACGACCGGATAAACATGGAATTTGCCGAAGCCTGTATGCGGGCGATGCTTTGGCATAGAGATATGGGTGGAAAGTTCGACCCCTATCTAGATACCCCAGAATACAAAGCCGCTGCCGATAAAGCGATTAAAGCCTACTTCCAAGGCAATCCGGCAATGCTGGGTCTCTACAAGTTGTTCCCAGAAATGTTCATCGAACAGGTGCGGCAGCTATCCTACTACAGCAACTTGGGCTTGTTCTGGGAAGTGATGGCTCCGGTGTTCTTTGAAATGTCTGACCTTTATGATGAAGGCAAAATTACCAGCGTCCCAGAGGCAATGGACTTTCTGGTTAATGGGATTTTTGTGATCGCGGGTCGTCCCATTTATCACCACGTCTATATTCGCGGCGAACTTTACGAAATTATCCCCAAATCTTGCGGCTTTACTTGGCTTTATGAAGCCGCACTTCCTTACGTAGAAGCTGTATTTTACCGGACTGCTCCCTTTCGGGGAACCAAGTCTTACAATGCTCAGGCAGAGCAGGTTCCTGAAGACCAAAAGGACTTCCACTTCGGAATTCTCTACGCGGATGTCTTCCCCGTCGGGACGGCTGGCATTCCACCGACACAGCTAATGCAAGATATGCTCCACTTTCTCCCCCCTTACTTGGTGGAGTATTATCACCAGCATTGCCGGGGTAAGGATGACATCCTAATTCAGCTAGGGGTTACTTTCCAACGCTCGATGTACTGCGTCACGTCCGCTGTAATTCAAGCCTTGCGGACGGCGCTACTTTATCCCTTGGATGACTCCAACCCGAAGCATCTGCAAGCCAATCGAGCCTTCTTTGAGGCGCAATTAGACCGCTTCAAGCGTCCAGAAGCTCGTTTGCGCGATATTCAAAATCAGGAGTATCGCTAATTGGGTTAGTGCCGCTCAGATCCCCGACTTCTTCAAGAAGTCAGGGATCTACATCAAGTTGCTCTAAACCTCTGTAACGGAGGACGCAGGCACAGATAGGCTAGTGGGCCAAACAACGGCACTAATGCCACCAGCCAAAAGAGTTGAGAATTGCTGGTCAAGCCCCGACGTGCCATATCGTCGCTCAATAACGTTGGGTAGGGAAACAGCAGTGCAAACAGGCAAAACGCCAGAGTCATAGCGTGAATGAAACGATTGGTTAGAAACTCTTGCACAAAGGCAGACCAATCTCCAAAGAACAACGCAAAGACAAGCAGAATAACGGTGCTGACTGTCAAAATCGCTCCAGTCGTTCGCGAATCTAGTAACGCTAACCAGGCATCTTTTTCTCCAGAGAAACTTTGATTCGGTTCGCGTAGTGCTAGGTAGGGAATCAGTGCGATCGTTCCCGATGCTACAGACGCCAGTATGAAAGCCCAGGCAGGTAATCGCTGCATCCTGCCATCAGTAAAGACTAGACAACTGTAGATCAAAATCCAGATGCCGATCATACTGAATAACGACACAATTACCGGATTAATACTCGGTATTTGTCCTGCAAACAGGGTCTGAATGGGTTGGAAGGTATCCGGCTGTAGCGGAGGAGCAAACAGCAGCACGTAGACGATAAATCCCAGCCACACTAACCAAAGCAAAAGTTTTCGTCCCATTTTCTCCAAGTCTCGAAGCGATTTCACGCCTCTATTGTTGAGGCTTGGTCTAAGTTCAAACACTTTCTCAGGACGGATTGCTAAGTTGGACTTTGTATAAAAGTCAGTTTTTGCACGGTAAAAATCTATCCAGACCCAACACCATCCTTCAAGAGTTTTGATGCGGACGGCGCTACTTCATCCCTTGGATGATCCCAACCCGCAGCCTCTACAAGCTAATCGAGCCTTCTTTGAGGAGCTAGACTGCTTTAAACGTCCAAAAGCTCGTTTGCGCGATATTCAATGTCAGGAGTATCGCTAAAAGCTAAGGGGTAATGGAGAAAAACCACTAGCCCTTAGCTAAAAGATTAATTAGTAGATTAGCTACTCGCTCAATTACGCTTTCTTTTCAAATTCCAGAGCAGCAGAGTTCATGCAGTAGCGCTGACCTGTTGGCTGAGGCCCGTCATTAAAAACGTGACCCAAATGAGCATCACAGTTAGCACAGACGACTTCCGTTCTTCGCATGAATAGGGCGCGGTCTTCTTCTTCCTTGACGCTGTCTTCACTGACTGCTGCCCAGAAACTCGGCCAACCCGTACCAGAGTCGTACTTAGTCTCAGAGGTAAACAGGGGATTACCACAGCAGACGCATTTATAAACACCTGTCTCTTTGCGGTCATGGTGTTCGCCTGTAAAGGCGCGTTCCGTCCCCTTTTTTCTCGTTACTTGAAACTGTTGTGGGGTGAGTTGTTGCTGCCACTCTTGATCAGATTTTTGTACTTTGTTGACCATTTGTTAATACTTATTTTTAGGAATTCTGTGAAGTGTTCTGGTTCACAACAAAAGCGTGAGAACATTCCACAATTTAATTTTAAGGGTGACTCAACATCAATGCAGGTGAGGATTGCCGACATCTGAACAGATATCGTAGGTTTAGGGGCTTGATTGACTGACAAAAACCCTACACGTCTTGATTTACCCATTTGTTGGCGTCTGCTGTCCGGAAACCTCATAAATCACCAAAAGTATGAGCTGCGTTGGATTCCACGCTGTTCAACTCCATCTACTCAAAAAAATTTGTCAGTCAGGAGGCAAAACGAAGCCTAAATCCTTGTTAATAACAGGACTTTGATCTGGCTTCTCCTAAGATGAAAGATATTTAACGGCAATTTGGAAAATCAGTGGCAGAGTCAAAAGCAGCGCAAACCGAAACCCCCCTCCTTTCCCGGACGCCTCTCTACGAACTGGCGCTAGAGCAACAAGCTCGCCTCACGGCCTTTTCGGGCTGGGAAATGCCCGTGCAGTTTGGCGGTATCACCTCAGAACATGAAGCCGTGCGAACATCAGCCGGGATGTTTGATATTTCCCATATGGGGAAGTTTGCGTTGAAAGGTAGGCAACTGTTAGAACATTTGCAGCCTTTGGTACCTTCCGACTTAACTCGTCTGAAAGCCGGGGAAGCGCAGTACACGGTTTTGTTAAATCCTCAAGCTGGCATTATTGACGACATCATTATCTACTACCAGGGAGATGGTGAAGCAGGGGAAAAGCGAGGAATGATGATTGTTAATGCGGCAACTTGCACACGAGACAAAGCTTGGTTGTTGGGGCATTTAGAAGGTACTTCGGTGGAGTTGCAAGACTTGACTAAAGACAAGATTTTGATTGCTGTACAGGGAGCGCGAGCTGTGGGTTTGCTTCAGCAGTTTGTGCAGGAAGATTTAACGTCGATTAAAGCTTTTGGGCATCTGGAGGCGACGGTGTTAGGAAAGCCTGGGTTTATTGCCCGGACTGGTTATACGGGTGAGGATGGCTTTGAAGTAATGGTAGAGCCAGATGTGGGGTTGGAATTATGGCGATCGCTTTTTACGGCTGGTGTCGTTCCCTGCGGTTTGGGGGCGAGAGATACGCTACGGCTGGAAGCGGCGATGGCACTTTACGGGCAAGATATCGACGAAACCACAACTCCCTTAGAAGCGGGTTTGGGTTGGTTGGTGCATCTAGACAGTAAAGGGGACTTTATCGGGCGTTCGATTCTGGAACAACAAAAGTCTCAGGGAGTGGAAAAGCGCCTAGTAGGACTAGAGATGCAAGGGCGCTACATTGCTCGTCATGGCTACCCAGTTTTGTCAGATGGGAAAGTTGTAGGAGAAGTGACTAGCGGGACAATGTCATTAACCTTGGGAAAAGCGATCGCGCTCGCTTATATCCCCACGACGCTCTCAAAAGTCGGTCAGCCATTAGAGGTAGAAATTCGCGGCAAAACTTACCCCGCCGTTGTAGTCAAAAAGCCATTCTATCGTTCGCCGAGTCGCCTGATTAGTAAATAAGCAATACCTCTCAATAACAATTAATTCACGAATAAGACCTCGCAGCGGGAAGCCCCGTAACTTCAGTTCGGGGATGAACGCAATTTGCGACTTTAGTCGCCTTGAGCTTGAGATTTTGGTAGTCGTTTGATGAAATCTCGTATCACTTCTGCTGATGATAATTGCTTTAATTCTGCATAAACCTCAAGCTGGTGCAACTCTTCGTCCGAAAGTCTAACTTTAAATACATTTGGTCTGACCATGTGTGTCCTCAATAGACTACAGTTAGTCTAGACCGAAATGCACTGAAGGCACTCTTCGCTCTGGAGTTAACAGCTACGGCAGTAGGTCAGTGTTTGGCGAGAAGACACGCAAATCAGAGCAAAATGGGGCTGTCCGAGAGTTTTCTCGGTTGTAGAAACAACATCTGGAGTCCAGGGTCTCGTGTTCCTTGGTGGGAACCCAGAATGCAAGCCAGCCTAGAGGTTCAAACCATGTGTCAGTTCCACGTAAGGGTGTTGCGGGTACATGGTTTAGGGCTGCTGAAAACGACCGCACTGAAGTATTAGAGCGAAAGCTCCCGTGCTTCAGCCGGGAGTAAGCTTACAAAAGCTGGAGCTAACAACCTGATTGGAAGCTGTAAACTTAGAAGCTGTTTAAGTTAGCTCTAGTAGGCTGAGGATTGTCTAATGTCTCTGGAATATCCTGAAGATTTGAAGTATCAAGACTCCCACGAGTATGTCCGCTTAGACGGTGAAATTGCGACGATTGGGATTAGTGCCTACGCTATCGATCAGCTTGGTGACGTTGTGTTTCTGGAGCTACCAGACATTGGTGATGCTTTAGAACGGGGTAAAAGTTTTGGCACTGTAGAATCGGTAAAAGCTGTAGAGGATATGTATGCTCCAGTTTCCGGTACTGTTGTGGAGCGTAACGATTCGATGGTGGACTCTCCGGAACTTTTAGGAGAAGACCCCTATGGCGAAAGCTGGTTACTAAAGTTGCGTATAAATGATGCTGATGAACTAGAAGAGGCTCTATCTGCCGCTGAGTATCAAGCGTTGGTAGAAGGAGAGTAGGGAAGAGATAAAGACAGAGTGCTGAGTCTTGAGTAGAGAAGGACGTATGAATAAGGTTGTTGCTTCTCCCCTGCACCCCCGCACCTATTCCTCATCTCCCAATCTCCCCCGCTCCCCGACTCAGGACTCAGGACTCAGGACTCAGGACTAATTTCACTTCCTAACGGGAAAAATTGTTACAAAGAATAAAGAAGTAACGTAGTCCCCTTGGGAGCATTCAACGTGGCAAATGGTAAGGAGTTGAATCATCAGCGCTATACAGGCGAGGAGCTGGCGCTACTCAAAGAGATGGAGGAACCAATTTCTTTTGTTCAACGGCACATTGGTTCAACTCCTGATCAAGTCAAGCAAATGCTTCAGGTGTTGGGGCTTTCAAACCTTGAGGAGTTGATTGATAAAACCGTACCGCAGGCGATTCGTATGGAGCGATCGCTATTACTTCCTTCTGCCCAAAGTGAGTATGCTGCTCTTGCTAAATTAAAAGCGATCGCCTCCCAAAATCAAGTCTTCCGCTCATTTATCGGTGCGGGCTACCACGATTGCATCACTCCTCCTGTCATTCAGCGCAACATCCTAGAAAACCCTAACTGGTACACTGCCTACACCCCTTATCAGGCAGAGATTGCCCAAGGACGGCTGGAAGCACTACTCAATTTCCAGACGATGATTATTGACTTAACTGGGTTGGAAATTGCCAACGCGTCTTTGCTAGATGAAGCCACCGCCGCCGCTGAAGCGATGAGCATGAGTTACGGCATCTGCAAAACCAAGGCAAATGCTTTCTTCATCTCCCAAGATTGCCACCCGCAAACAATTGATGTAGTGCAAACCCGCGCTAGACCCTTGGAAATTGAGGTAATTGTCGGCAACCATCAAACCTTTAACTTCGAGCCAGGAATTTTTGGTGCCCTGCTCCAGTATCCGGCAACTGATGGCACGATTTACGACTACCGAGAGTTTGTAGAAAAAGCTCACGCCGCAGGCGCTTTAGTCACTGTCGCCGCCGATCCTTTAAGCCTGACTTTACTTACTCCCCCCGGTGAATTTGGTGCGGATATTGCCGTTGGCAGCACCCAACGCTTCGGTGTTCCCTTAGGGTACGGCGGGCCTCATGCTGCTTACTTTGCCACAAAAGCAGAGTACAAGCGCCAAGTACCAGGGCGCGTTGTGGGAGTCTCGAAAGATGCTCAAGGGTTACCTGCCCTACGTTTGGCACTTCAGACCCGCGAACAACATATCCGCCGCGAGAAAGCCACGAGCAATATCTGTACTGCCCAAGTGCTGCTGGCAGTGATGGCGAGTATGTATGCGGTTTATCACGGTTCCCAGGGCTTGAAACGCATCGCCCAGAAGATTCATCAGCTAGCTGTAATCTTGGCAGCAGGATTGAATCGCCTGGGATACGAGATGGGATCAGAAGCCTTCTTCGATACCCTACGGGTGGAGTTAGGGACAAAATCTCTGCAACCTATTCTCGAAGCGGCTCAGGCGCAGGGGGTAAATTTACGGACGTTGAATGAAAAGACTGTTGGCATCAGCTTAGATGAGACAACAACGGTACAGGATTTGCTCCTCCTGTGGCAGATTTTCGCGGGTTCAGATTCCCTACCCTTCACTGTGGAAGATGTTGTCAGGGATGGTCATCCGCTTCTAGATAATCAACCCTTTGCCCGTACCAGCAACTATCTGACTCATCCCGTCTTTAACCGCTACCACTCGGAAACTGAGCTGTTGCGCTATCTACATCGGCTAGAAGCTAAGGATTTGTCGCTAACTACCTCAATGATTCCCTTGGGTTCATGCACGATGAAATTGAATGCGACAGCCGAGATGATGCCTGTCACCTGGGCAGAGTTTGGCAAGATTCATCCCTTTGCTCCGCGATCGCAAACCCCAGGTTATCAAATTCTCTTTCAGCAGCTAGAGGAGTGGTTAGCCGAAATCACGGGGTTTGCCGGAATTTCGCTGCAACCAAATGCGGGTTCTCAGGGAGAGTACACAGGCTTACTCGTTATTCGTCGCTACCACGAACACCGGGGCGAAGAACATCGAAATGTTTGCCTAATCCCCACCTCAGCTCACGGAACCAATCCCGCCAGCGCGGTGATGTGTGGGATGAAGGTGGTAGCGGTGAACTGTGACGAACAGGGAAATGTTGACTTAGAAGATCTTCAGGAGAAAGCAGAGAAACATCGCGATCGCCTGGCTGCTTTGATGGTGACGTATCCCTCTACCCATGGCGTCTTTGAGGAGCAAATCAAGGAAATCTGTGCTGTTGTCCATTCCCACGGCGGACAAGTTTATATGGATGGAGCCAATATGAACGCTCAAGTGGGGATTTGCCGTCCGGGAGACTTTGGTGCTGATGTCTGTCACTTGAACTTACACAAAACCTTCTGCATTCCCCACGGTGGCGGCGGGCCAGGGATGGGGCCAATCGGCGTCATGCCCCATCTGCTGTCGTTTTTACCCGGACATGCAGTTATACCTTTAGGGAGCGAACAGGCGATTGGGGCTGTTTCTGCTGCCCCTTGGGGAAGTGCGAGCATCTTACCGATTTCCTGGATGTACATCGCGATGATGGGGGCGGCGGGTTTAACGACAGCGACTAAAGTGGCAATTCTCAATGCCAACTACATCGCCCATCACCTTGCGCCTTACTACCCGATTTTGTACAAGGGTAAGTCAGGGTTAGTTGCTCATGAGTGTATTTTGGATTTGCGATCGCTCAAAAAATCCGCCGGAATCGAAGTCGATGATATCGCTAAACGCCTAATGGACTATGGCTTCCACGCCCCAACCGTCTCTTGGCCCGTCGCCGGAACGATGATGGTAGAACCGACAGAAAGCGAATCAAAAGCAGAACTGGATCGCTTTTGCGATGCAATGATAGCGATTCGCCAGGAAATTGAGGCAATTGAACGCCAACAAGCGGACATTCAAGACAATCTCTTGAAGAACGCCCCCCACACTGCTGAAAGCTTGCTCAGTGCAGAATGGAATCATCCTTACTCCCGCGAACAAGCCGCCTATCCTGCCCCCTGGACGCGAGAGCATAAGTTCTGGGTGCCAGTGGGACGAATTGATAATGCCTTTGGCGATCGCAACTTCGTCTGCTCTTGTGAACCGATGGAAGCGTATTTGAAGGATGAAGGATGAAGTATGAAGGATGAAAGAGGTTATCGTTTCCTCATCACCTCTATGACAGTTGTAGGGGCGCTCTTGTCTTGCGCCCCTGCCTTGCGGTACTGTCATCACTTTCCCCGTAGAAGTTCTAACTCTTCTCGTAAGGATGGTGGCTCATAGCCTAATTCAAAAGCTTTGGAACTATCCACTGATTTGATGAGGGAGGAGCAATAAATGCAGCGATTCACCGAAGGCTTGGGTTGGTTAAAATCTTCAAGGTAAGAGGCGAAGCCTTTCACCCTGCCTGCCTACTTGAAATTATGACCCCAGAGCCTGATTCTCGCACTTCTAGCCCCGCGCCCGATGGTTCCGATAATGCTGTTAATAACGGAGCTGTTACAGAAAGTAGCAGCAATGAGCTGTCATCAACGGTAGAGACGCAGAGTACAACAGAAAAATATTTGGCAGCATTGCCAGTATCAGAACGAGCAAATCGAGAGGCTCTTGCCCACGGTAAGGCTAATCCTAATCCACCACTTACCTGGATTACTCTAGCCGCGATCGCCACTTTAATTGTTGGTTTAACCCTCAATAACTTCTGGATTGGTATCTCAGGCGCGATTGTCACCTTACTCGTATCGCTACCTGTAATTTGGACGCCACTGCGGCGCTGGCTGAGTAGCGCCCTGTCTCCGGAGGAGGGGGCGCGTTTTGTCGCCACCTTCGGTATCTTATCCGCATTCTTCGGTCTGGCATCCCTCACCGGGATTAACGAGCGGTTTGACACTGTACTTAGAGGGCTAGACTCCGACTCTGTTGGCTCCCTTGCCGAGTGGATTGGAGCTTTGGGACAAATTTTAATTGCCGTCCTAGCTGTTTATATCGCTTGGCGACAGTACGTTATTTCTAGAGATTTAACGATTCAGCAAAACGTTATTACCCAGCAGCAAACCATTGATGCCTACTTCCAGGGGATTAGCGATCTAGCGCTGGATGATGAGGGATTACTGGAAGATTGGCCCCAAGAACGTGCCTTTTGCGAAGGACGCACCGCTGCAATTCTGGGTAGTGTTGATGCTCTAGGGAAAGCAAAAGTATTACGATTTTTGTCTCAGTCGCGGTTACTATCGCCTTTAAAACGCGATCGCCACCTAGGACGCCCGATACTTGATGGTAATGGCGGCTACCAAGAAGACCGCCTTTATGGGGTGCGCGTGATTGACTTGAACGTCATGCTAGCGGGAACTGACTTAGTAGGAACTGACCTGCGTTGGACAGACCTGAGCGAGGCGAACATGATCCGCATCAACCTCACCGGCTGCGACTTAGTCAGAGCCAACTTCTCTCGCGCCATTTTGTACGAAGCTAATTTATCCAATACTGACATAAAAGGCACACGCTTATTCTACGGTGCCGCCGAAACCGCTAGTCCTCGCAGCCGTACCGAGTTTCCCGACTACCGCACAGGTGCATTTACTGGTGCTGTTGTCGAAAACGCCGACTTTACAGGTGTGCAACGCTTAGACGAGAAACAGCGTTACTATTGCTGTTCCTGGTGTGGCGATCGCTCCAGAAAGACAATCCCCGGCGGCTGCGACGGCATTCCTAATAAGCTAGGAAGATAGCAAGTTGGCGCTTTATCTACCTTGTTAATAGTCAAAGCGCCAAACTCCCCTTGCTACCTACTACCTGCTCGAACTAACCGCGCCCTCGACATAGAAGTCAGAACCGAGGGTCAACTTTAGATCTTTTTCGGGGTCAATAATGATCAAAGTATTTTGAGTTTGAGTTTGCTGAGGGCTGGGGTTGCGACCCAAAATCGTACCCAAAATGTTACCGGCTCCCCTGACACCGCCTCCCAGTACGGTGCCCAAGATGGCTCTAGCCGCTGCACTGACTGCCGCACCTCCCGGAATTTGTGATTGCACCTCCGCCGCCTTTTCGCCTGTTACCAACGGGGAAGTGGCATTGAGGTTGGTGTAAACGCGATCGCCCACCATCAACCGCTGCGCGACAAATTGCGTACCCAGGAACCGGGAACCCTCGTAACGAGGCACTAACTGCCCCTCAATTTGACTGTTAGCGGGAATGAGAATTTCTCCCCGTGAATTTTTGATCTCCTTGGCTACGACAAGCGTCATCTTCATTGTTTCGCCAGGAGCGACAACAACTCTGTCTGAATTTAGGTACTCCACATCAATCGCTGTCCCTCTAGAGACTTTATATTGAGGAGTGCGATTGCTGGGGTTAGTAACAATAACTTGATTGTTGGAGCCGCTTGTTGTGCTTTGACTAGTACCTGAGTTAGTCGTTTGAGTCGTACCCGAGTTGGTCGCTTGAGTCGTACCAGGAGTTACCCGCACGATGTAGTTAGATGCCGCAGCTCGGCTGGAAATCGGAGCTAAAACGCCTTCGTTAGCTAAAGCTTGGTGAATGAAAGCAGCAACATCTGCACGCGTTGCTACTTTAGTGGGTTCAAGATACGTCACATTGGGATAGTTGACAACGAATCCCTTCTGCGTTGCCACTGCAATGCTGTCGCGGGCATAGTTGGGGATTTTCGACGCATCTCTATAGACGTTCAAGGTATTAGCTGTCGAACCACTAGCATTCAATCGCAAACCATTGACTAAAGACACCAATACCTGTCCTCTAGACAGTGGATCAGAGGCACGTAACTGACGAGTTGATGAAGTACTACCAAAGTCGCGACTTGACCAATAGTTTGCTGCCTCAATGTCAAATTTGCGGGGCAACATCACATTATTTTCGTCAAAAGCTTGCTGAACCATGGCATTAAACTGAGCCCGTGTCACAGGTTGATCGGGTCGAAAGGTTCTATCTGAATACCCGTCAATAATGTTCTCTTGTGCTAAGGCTTCAATAAATGGACGCGCCCAGTGACTCTGAACATCCACAAAGGTTGCGGCTGTGGCTGGTGCTAAGACAACAAGGGGCGCAATAGCACTAGCTGTCAGTCCTAATGCCAGCAATCCAGCACTTCTTGATGTCCAACGAGAAAAACTAGACATAAACAATATCCTCTGTAACCTCACAATATCTATCTAAAATTATATCTTTTGTATTTGAAGCAGTTTATAACTTTTGATTTATAAACCATTTTATGTAACGCATAAACGGAAGTTTCTCCATTTACCAAAAACAAAAGATATAGCAAATCTAAAGCCTAGTTATTTACCTTTTCCATAAAAGTATTATTTAGCTGGCTTTAAACGAAGTTGTACATAAACTTCAATAGAAGAAGGTTTTTAACTAAAAAAGTTCCCCAAACACTAATTTATTGAAAATCACTCCCTACTTAGGTATTTTTCGGGTAATTTCTAACTATTTTGCCTCTAGATCAACAAATTGTATATTTTGATACAAATCTTTGTATACTCTGATACAGAAAATAGCGAGGGAGAAAATACAAGATTTGAGGGTTTCCTATGGAGCACTGACCTTTTATGAAGAGGAATTAAGTCACTTGACGATCTGCCCAGTTGTTTGTACGGTTTTGTCTTAAGATGACGGTTCTAATCCCCGAACCCCCTAAATTCTTAAGCAATCAGCGACTGAGCAGTTGGTAGTAAAGCGTATAAATGGGAGCAGACTTCCAGATACTGCGACTCTCCCAATAAAGCGGATTCCACATTATTAAATGACTTAATTTACAGCTTATTGACTCAAGGTTGGTATTTGTTTTACCCAGTTCAGCAAAGTGAGCGTGATGATGCCTAGATTAACGTCCAAAAAGAGGCAGCTACCTGCCAAAGGTCGGCGACCTTATTCACAACAGCCATCTCCATTTGTTTGGGATGCGTCCTATTTCAAGCCATTGAAAGCGATCGCTAAATCCTTTTCTTCTGTCTGGTTAGTCTGCATCCCTTTGGCAGCATTAATTGTTGTCCTCTGGGCTGTGGCGGCTCAGGCTCAGGATGCAACGCCGATCACCACAGAGGAACTGCAAGGCACCCTCAATACGGTCTGGATCTTAGTAGCGGCTATTTTGGTGATTTTCATGAATGCCGGATTCGGCATGCTAGAAACTGGCTTCTGTCGCCAGAAGAATGCGGTCAACGTCCTAGCTAAGAACCTAATTGTATTTGCCCTAGCCACCATTGCCTACTGGATGATTGGTTTTTCCTTGATGTTTGGTGTAGGAAATGCATTTATCGGTTTAGGCGGCTGGTTCTTATCCGGCGAATCTGCCACCTACGGGTTAGATCCTTTCCCATCGGGTCTTCCTGTCGCCGTCTTTTTCCTCTTCCAAGCTGCCTTTGCTGGGACAGCGGCAACTATCGTTTCCGGTGCTGTTGCTGAACGAATTAAGTTTACAAGCTTTTTAATTTTCAGCTTACTGCTCGTTGGGCTTTCCTACGCGATCACGGGACACTGGGTGTGGAGTGCTAGTGGCTGGCTGGCTGAAAGAGGCTTCATTGACTTCGCAGGCTCAACGGTAGTGCATTCAGTAGGGGGCTGGGCTGCCTTGATGGGTGCGGCGTTCTTAGGCCCTCGTGAGGGCAAGTATACAGATGGTCGCACCAACGCCATCCCCGGTCACAATATGAGCATTGCCACACTGGGATGTTTGATTCTCTGGATCGGCTGGTTTGGATTCAATCCTGGTTCAGAACTCGCGGCAAATCAATCAATAGCTTCTATTGCCGTAACTACCAATCTGGCAGCCGCCGCCGGAGGGATTACAGCAACATTTACCAGTTGGGCGACCTCTCACAAGCCTGACCTGTCGATGATTATTAATGGTATCCTTGCTGGCTTGGTGGCCATTACCGCTGGCTGTGCTGGTGTTTCCTACCTGGAGGCTGTAATCATTGGTGGTGTTGGTGGCATCATTGTTGTCTTCGCCGTTAGCTTTTTTGACCGGATCAGAATTGACGATCCAGTGGGCGCACTCTCAGTTCACCTAGTCAACGGTATCTGGGGAACGCTTGCCGTGGGGATCTTTCACGAGGAAGCTAGCCTTGCTCAATTCGGCACTCAGCTCCTTGGCATTCTTTCAATTGGAGGCTTCACAGTTCTGTTTAGCACCGTTGTCTGGTTAGCACTAAAAGCCATCATTGGTATCCGTGTGTCACAGGAAGAAGAAATCCAAGGACTAGATATCAGCGAACACGGGATGGAAGCCTACAGCGGTTTTGTCAAAGAAGCCGATATTTTTGCAGGTAGCTCCACTACCGGAATTAGAGGTACCACTGGTGATATCGCTCGTGGCTCAGAAGTTTAAACCTTAAGCAACGGTTGTTGTTGATGGTTAAATTGAATTAACTTATCCCGCCTGGAAATTAACATTTTCTGTTTAAGCAAAAGGCGGGTATTTTTTTGGTAGAACAGAGTTGAAGTGCTTTTTGTGTGTCTATCGACTTGAAGAATTGTCCCGGTTGGGCTTTTTTATCCCTCGCTGCCAATGGGCTACTCGCATTGACGATCGCCTGGGTGCTAGTGGGCAAGTACTATTTCGACACCCCTCCTATCGATAATCAATCGCGATCTATCGTCCGTTTTTTGCCGCCGCCACCAGAACTCCCTCCAGAGTTGGGGCCTCGGCATCAGCTCAGTTATCGGCAGTGGGTGCGGCTGCTGAAGCAGGAAGCTACCGTAGTTGCCCGTTCAAAGCCCAAAAATCTAACCATCCTCCTTGGCGACTCTCTGAGCCTCTGGTTTCCGCCTGAGTTGCTACCTCCTGATCGTTATTGGCTCAATCAAGGAATTTCCGGTGAAACCAGCGCTGGATTGCTGAACCGTTTAAACCTACTGGATCGCACAGAACCAGAGGTAATTTTGTTGATGATTGGGATCAACGATTTAGCCCGGGGAGTGGATGATGTGACGCTGCTAGCAAATCAGCAAGCAATTATTCGCTATCTGCGGCGGGTGCATCCTGACACCAAAATTGTTGTGCAGTCGATTTTGCCTCACGGTGGTGAAGAAATGAGTGAGGAAAGACGTGATCGCTTCTTAAAGATCCCCAATAGCCGCATCCGAGAACTCAATGATAAGTTAGCAGTGATCGCCAAAGCCGAAGAGGTGATCTATCTCGATCTTTACCCCCTCTTCAGCAATGAAGAAGGTGAGCTAAAAACCGAGCTAAGTAGTGATGGCTTGCACCTGAGTCCCGAAGGCTATCAAGTTTGGCACTACGCCCTGCAAGTTCTCAGCCAACTGCAACTGAACACGCCAACTGATACTGATAAGTAGGTCGCTGTACATCGCGATCGAGATGAACCTACACTGAGGGTGTTGTCTTGCTCAACTAGCTGTCAGTTCTACCTTTTTGAGGAAATGCCAAGGCTGACACAGTGGGGGCAAAGTCGGCGGAGTTGCTGACAAACTCAACTACAGACAAGCGATCGCGCTACAACTGAAGGAAAATATGGATACAAAAGCATTCAAACGTTCGCTTCATAGCTCCGAAAACTACCACCGCAAAGGGTTTGGTCGTGAAGCTGAAGTGGCTACCCAACTACAATCGGAATACCAAAGCCACCTGATTCAAGAAATTCGAGACAATAACTATCGTCTGAAACGCGGACTAGTAAGTATCCGTCTGGCTGAAGCCTTTGGCTTTTGCTGGGGTGTCGAGCGTGCCGTGGCAATGGCGTATGAAACGAGACAACAGTTTCCCACAGAGCAAATCTGGATTACCAACGAAATCATCCACAACCCTTCAGTAAACCAGCGCCTCCGGGACATGAAAGTCGGCTTTATTGCCGTTGAGGAGGATAGCAAAGACTTTTCTGTTGTCGGTACAGGGGATGTGGTGATTTTGCCCGCCTTTGGAGCTAGCGTGCAGGAAATGCAACTGCTCAACGATAAGGGCTGCAAGATTGTCGATACCACTTGTCCCTGGGTGTCGAAAGTTTGGAATACCGTTGAGAAGCACAAGAAAAGATCCTATACCTCGATCATTCACGGTAAGTACAACCACGAAGAAACGATCGCCACTAGTTCTTTTGCTGACAAATATCTAGTATTGCTGAACTTAAAAGAAGCGGAATACGTAGCTGAGTATATTCTCAACGGCGGCGATCGTGCTGAATTTCTCACTAAGTTTAGCCGCGCCGTATCTCCTGGATTCGATCCTGACAAGGATTTGCAGCAAATTGGCATCGCCAACCAAACCACCATGCTCAAGAGCGAAACCGAGCAAATCGGGAAGTTGTTTGAGCGGACGATGATGAAAAAGTATGGCCCTAGCGAACTAAACAATCACTTCCAAAGCTTCAACACCATCTGCGACGCTACCCAAGAGCGGCAAGATGCCATGTTTGAACTGGTGGACGAAAAGCTGGATTTAATGCTGGTTATTGGGGGATTTAACTCGTCCAACACGACTCACCTGCAAGAAATCGCCATTGAGCGCCAGATTCCTTCCTACCACATTGACAGTGCTGAGCGAATCGGCCCTGGCAATCGGGTAGAGCATAAACCCCTACATCGCGATTTGGAAGTAACAGAAAACTGGCTTCCTGAAGGGGAGATTGTTGTCGGTGTTACTTCCGGAGCCTCAACCCCTGATAAGGTTGTGGAAGATGCGATCGCCAGAATTTTTGAGCTAAAAGCTGCAACCGTCACGGTCTAATGGGCAGGAAGATTGCAAAATAGTGCGATCGCTGGTCTGATTCCTCCTGTCTCCAACGAAAGCGCTAAGTATCAACTAGTTAGCTCTAGATCTGGGTGACTCCCCACAATAAAAAATGAAAGGCAAAGAGCATTTTGCTCTAGGCTTTGTTCTAAATATCTATCCCAGGAGAGCAGATTGTTATACTGCGACTGGGAGATACTATTTTAATGGAAGTTAGTTTTAGCCCATGCAGCCTACCGACTCTAGCAAGTTCACCGATCAAGCTTGGGACTCAATTGTTAAGTCTCAAGATGTTGCCCGCCGCTTCAAAAATCAGCAGCTAGAAGTCGAGCACATAGTAATCGCCCTGCTGGAACAAGACAAAGGATTAGCTGCTCAGATTCTTAGTCGAGTTGCTGTTGATATTCCGGCTTTCAAGCAACATTTAGAAGCATTTATCAATCGTCAGCCAAAAGTTGCCACCCTTGACCAACTGTACCTAGGGCGTGGCTTGGATGTGATGCTAGATAACGCGGAGGCAGCTAGAGCCGCTTGGCAGGATGACTTTATCGCGGTCGATCACTTGCTGCTGGGTTTAGCCTCCGACGAGCGCGTAGGACGGCGCTTGTTCAAAACCTTTAACCTGGATGTTCAAAAGCTAGAGGGAGCAATTAAAGCGATCCGTGGCTCTCAAAAAGTCACCGATCAAGGTTCTGAGTCCCGTTTTGACGCCCTAGAGAAGTACGGACGAGACTTAACAGAACAAGCAAAAGCGGGAAAACTTGACCCTGTGATTGGGCGGGATGAAGAAATCCGCCGCGTGGTGCAGGTGCTTTCCCGCCGCTCAAAAAATAACCCCGTGCTAATTGGGGAACCTGGGGTAGGAAAAACGGCGATCGCAGAGGGACTCGCCCAACGTATTATTAGTGGCGACGTTCCCGAATCTTTGAAAAACCGCCAGTTAATCTCTCTAGACATGGGCAGCTTGATTGCAGGTGCCAAGTATCGAGGGGAATTTGAAGACCGACTACGCTCCGTGTTGCGGGAAGTTACCCAATCAGGAGGTAACATTGTCCTGTTTATTGACGAACTACACACTGTCGTTGGTGCGGGAGCGACCCAAGGGGCAATGGATGCCGGGAACTTGCTCAAACCGATGCTGGCGCGGGGAGAATTACGCTGTATTGGTGCAACCACTCTAGATGAATACCGCAAGCACATCGAAAAAGATGCGGCGCTAGAACGTCGCTTTCAACAAGTTTTTGTTAAACAGCCGGGAGTCGAAGATACAATTTCGATTTTGCGAGGGCTAAAGGAACGCTACGAAGTTCACCACAATGTCACCATTACCGACTCCGCTTTAGTTGCCGCAGCGACGCTATCTGACCGCTACATTACTGAGCGCTTTTTACCCGACAAGGCGATTGACTTAGTGGATGAAGCTGCTGCCAAGCTAAAAATGGAGATTACCTCCAAGCCTGTAGAGTTAGAGTCGATTGAGCGGCGGTTGATGCAGCTCAAAATGGAAAAGCTCTCTCTTGATGCCGAAAATCAACAAAATGGTCTGCCCGGGGTTAGCAGTGCTTATCGCTCCTCCAAAGAACGCCTAGAGCGGATTGAGCAAGAAATCGCCAGTTTGGAAGAAAAACACTTTGCCCTTGAGGGACAGTGGGAAGGGGAGAAACAACTGCGCGAAGATATCAATAACCTGAAGAAAGAAGAAGACCAGATCAAGCTCCAAATTGATCAGGCAGAACGCGCCTACGACCTCAATAAGGCCGCGCAACTGAAGTACGGACGGTTGGAAAACTTACAACGCGATCGCGAAACCAAAGAGAGCATCCTCCTGGATATGCAGTCCCAAGGACGCGCTTTATCTCGCGAACAAGTTACCGAAGCCGATATTGCAGAAATCGTCGCCAACTGGACAGGTATTCCGATGAACCGCTTGATGGAGTCGGAGCGCCAAAAGCTGTTGCAACTAGAATCCCATCTACACAAACGCGTGATTGGACAAGAGGAAGCTATTTCCTCTGTAGCGGCGGCGATTCGTCGCGCCAGAGCAGGGATGAAAGACCCCGGACGCCCGATCGGTTCCTTCTTGTTTATGGGACCAACCGGAGTGGGTAAAACCGAACTCGCTAGGGCACTGGCCCAGTTCCTCTTTGACAGCAGTGACGCCCTAGTGCGGATTGATATGTCGGAGTACATGGAGAAACACGCTGTCTCGCGACTCGTTGGTGCGCCTCCAGGATATGTTGGCTACGAAGAGGGAGGGCAGCTTTCCGAAGCGATTCGCAGGCGTCCTTACTCCGTTGTCCTCCTTGATGAAGTGGAAAAAGCCCACCCGGATGTTTTCAACATCTTGCTACAAGTGCTGGATGATGGACGTATCACCGACTCCCAAGGAAGAACGGTAGATTTTCGCAATACGATTATCGTCATGACCAGTAACATCGGCAGTGAGCATATCCTCAATGTTTCCGGGGATGACTCAATGTACGAAGAAATGCAGAAACGGGTACTGGATGCTTTGCGATCGCACTTTCGCCCCGAATTCCTCAACCGCGTTGACGACATTATCATCTTCCACACCCTCAGCCGCAACGAACTGCGCTCCATCGTGAAGATTCAAATGCAACGCATTGAGCGCCTACTTCGCGATCAAAAAATCAAAATTGAACTCTCCCCTGCCTCCTTGACTTACATTGCCAACGTCGGCTACGACCCCGTCTATGGCGCTCGTCCTCTAAAACGAGCCATCCAGCGGGAATTGGAAAACCCCATTGCTACAAAGCTACTGGAAAACACCTTCACTGAAGGCGACACAATTTTGGTGGACTGCGTTAAAAACATCCTCAAATTCCGCAAAAAAGCGGTGGAGAAAGTAGTTCCTCCAGAAGTTGTAGTTGATAATTCTGTTGACGATTTGGCAACGATCAGTCAGATTGATAGTGATACAGAATCCAACACAATTACCATCGTCCCCAACGCCGAAAGCTGAGGGTAAATATTTAGTACTAAATGGAAGAGGTGATTTCTTCTGTAGGGGCGTAAAGTTTTCATCTGGTCAATTTAAGACCTAGCGAAGGAAATTCGCAGTCAGACAAACGAAGTCCGCTTGCCTAGGACTAACCGAAAAATCAAAGGCTTTGAAACCTGTGTAAGCAGGTTTACTTTGTGTAGCTGTGGTTTGAACCGCCAATCCATCTTGAGCTTGTATGAACTCTAATCCCTTAATCTCGGTGGCAGTCTGTACCTATAACCGAGCCGACCGCTTAATTTTCACCCTTGAGGGGCTTTGCTGCCAGTCGTTGCCAATTGAACAGTTTGAAGTTTTAGTTGTGGATAACGCTTCCACAGATAATACTCAGGAAATCTGCAAAACCTTCGCCACCAAGCTACCCAATTTTCATTACATCTACGAACCAGTTCAAGGACTATCGAAAGCAAGAAATACCGCTCTCCATCAGGCGAGAGGGGAATACCTCGCTTACTTGGATGATGATGCTATCCCTTGCGAGAACTGGTTAGAAACAATCTTGCAGACTTTTCAAACCGTTGAGCCAAAACCTGTTTGTGTTGGTGGACTAATTTCCCCCCTCTGGGAAATTCCCAAACCAGATTGGGTGCATGAATATATAGAACCGCTTTTTAGTATTCTCGACTATGGCAGTCAGCCCTGCTGGTTTAGTTACCCGAAGTTTCCCTACGGGGCGAATATGACTTATCGACGTGAGGCTCTTTGCCAACTAGGAGGCTTCAGCGAACAACTAGGTCGTCAGGGAAAAAACTTGCTTTCTGAAGAAGAACGCCTGCTCAATCGTTTACTAGAAAAACAGGGAGAGCGATTTTACTACAATCCCCAAGCCTCAGTTCAGCACTGGATTCCCAAGGAACGTATCAACCCTGTTTGGATAATCCGCCGCAGTTATTGGCAAGGAAGATCGGAAGCCTTAGTTGACCAAATACTAGGAAAATCTTTTACTCAACAACGCTGGAATAGCATTTGGACAGTGATGAACTGGATGAACCTCAGAAGGCTGGTTGCTCAAGTTTTACCCGATCCCAAAATTCGCATCAAAACGCGAGTCTGGCTGGCGTGGAGTTGGGGATACTTTTCTCAAGCTTGGTTTCAGTAAATTTCCTCAAGCATCGGTACTTCAGGTAGCTTAAACTGTGACACAGTGCTACAAACGCTCCGTTTACTCCTTTCCTGTGGGGAAATTTAGAGCCTGATATGACAGATCTTTCAACCCCAACCAAGATTAAAGAACTGCTGCATCAAGCTTGTGGGAACTTAGAATCCTTTGAGCAATGTGCGTTGTTAGATTATCCCGACTATCTCAATATTGGCGATCATCTAATCTGGCTAGGCACGGTTTTCTATTTAACAGATGTTTTAAAAACAAAAATTAACTACACGGCAAGTATCAAGGATTTTTCCGGAGAGTTAATGGAGCAAAAGGTCGGAAAATCTCCTATCTTCCTAAATGGTGGTGGGAACTTGGGGGATCTTTGGCTCCCTTATCAGCAGTTTCGCGAATATATTATTTCTCATTATCAAGACCGCCCCGTTATCATATTGCCTCAAACAATTTATTTTGAGAACAAAGAAAATTTAATAAACACTGCCAAGATTTTTAACTCACATCCAAACCTAATTTTATTTGTCAGAGACAATTACAGCTATGACATTGCTCACAAATTTTTCCATAACTGCCGGATAATTAAAGCGCCTGACATGGCTTTTCAAATGGTAAATATGCCAGAGCTGGGTTTGCCTGTAGAACAAAATAAAACTATCTTGTATCACTGTAGGCAAGACCGTGAGTTTAATCAGCGCTTTTCTCCAGAGTTGGTAAACCTTCCAAATCTTGTAGTAGAAGATTGGATTTCCTACCAGTGGATTACTCGTGAAATGCTGACCAGTTCTTCAGCTTTGTACTGGAAACTACCAGGAATGGTCAAGCTAGTTCGGGAAGGGTGGCAGCAAAGACTATCGCGCCCCTTAGAGTGGTTATCTCGGAATCAATGGCAAAGTTTGATAGAGCATAAAAACAAATTTGACGCTATTTATAAGCCAGAGAGACAGCTAGAATCATGGAGTTTATTGCATAGTGGAATTTACCAGTTTAAGCGTCATCAATTAGTAATAACTAACCGATTGCATGGTCATATTCTCTGCCTGCTATTAGAGATTCCCCATGTTTTCTTAAGTAACTCTTACCACAAAAATGATTCTTTTTATGAAACATGGACTAGTCAAATTCCCTTTTGTCGATTTATTAAGGATGCTTCTCAGATAAATGAAGCGGTTAAAGAACTCAGAGAAAAGTTTATAAATTAGTAATTGATGTTGATTTTATGGCAAATTTTGTTGTAGTTGTAGATCCTGATCTAGATAGGCGCTCGCGTTTCGTTCAAACTATCAAACCTTTACTTCCTCCAGTAGAAGGCTTAGTCACCAATATGAGCGCGGTTGGAGACTTTCACTGCGTTTGGGCAGCGAATCCTAATGCTCCCATTAGCAAGATAGGTGATGATGATGGCGCAGCGGTAATTTGGGGAGAAGCAATCGTTCAAGGTGAATCGACTCGTATGGATGCCTTTAATTTAAGGCGACAGTGGAAAGAATCACCCAAAGAGAGCTTACCTTTTTTCGATGGTTTTCATGCGATCGCGCTTTTTCATCCTCATTTTGGACTAGCTGTAAGTGCAGACATTCTGGGACTCTTTCCCATCTACTACTACACCCACAAAAACGTTGCCTTAGTCGCTTCTAGCCCCGAACTTTTTCGCTACCACCCACTCTTTAAACCAGAGTTTAACCCCGCTGGCTTAGTCGGAATTCTTCTGACAAATGGATTGGTTGATGGACAAACTTTATGGAAGGGAGTTAAACGGCTAGATGCTGGACATTCCCTCCATTGGCAATCGTCGCAAGCTCCCAAAGAATACAAACAATACGAAATACCAGGAAATAGCGAAAATGACTCCTACAGCAATCTTTCATTCTTAGAGCATCTAGATATCCTCGATCAAACTCTTGACGAAACCCTCAAGCGTCACGTCTTAGATTCGGAGAAATACGCTCTCATGTTATCTGGAGGGCTTGATTCCCGGATGCTAGCTGGTTTCCTTCACCGCCAAGGCAAAAAGCCTATCGCTTTAACCTTTGGAAACAAAAGTGATATAGAAATGCAGTGTGCCATTCCAGTTGCTCGCGCCCTTAGCTTAAAACATGTTACTGCTAACACTGGATTAGGTAACTACCCTTTCTATGTTGACCTAATCGCTAAGTGGGAACATCTTGCTAGTGGCTGTAACGGTATTCGGCGTAGTGGAATGTACTCTGAGTTGAACAACGTAGCAAATAGAGCTATTGCAGGTTATTCACTCGGCCCGATATTAGGAGTTAAATTAGCCTACCCGCAATCAAAACAAGCTCCATCATTTACAGATTTCTTTAGTAGTGGTATCAACCGTTGGGGCTTATCGCCACAGTTGCTAGATAAACTACTGAACAAAAAAGTATTTGGCAACTTAGTACCAGAGACTCTAAATCGCCTTCAATGCATTTATGACCAATACTCTGATGAAAATTTTAGGCGGGCGTGGTGGTTTGATATTTATCATCGCCAAAGGTTTCATATCGGTTCTTCTGGGTGGAAGCTCTGTTTTGGGGTTTGGCCAACGCTACCACATCTAGATTGGCAGCTTTTAAAAACTACTGCTGTTTTACCTCCTAAGAGCGTTGGTAATCGACGCGGTCAAAATGAACTGCTGTGTTCTCGATTTCCAAAGCTAGCTGCACTACCTCTGGATCGTAATGATTTCAATGTTGAGCCACTTCTACCGAGCCGTACCCGACAGCGAATAAATTATTTGTTTCGCTTGCAGCGAAAATGGAGACGCTGGCAGCATAAATTAGGATATGAGCGACGCTACTACTACCGAGTGTATGACATCAATAACGCCGGGTGGTCAAGTGTGCGGCATCACGTAGAACCTTATAAAGAAGTGGTACAGCATCTTTTTCATCAATCAGCATTGGAGGCATTACTTCCACCACCTGATTGTCAAATGATGTTGAATGATGACTTGATTGCTGGTGCTTCTGGGCGCAAAGCTTTGTTAGGATTCTTGCTCTGGTCAAAAAATCACCTGTAATGCTACAAACTCATATCTGGCAAGAAGCATCTGTTGAAGCTAATGGCTCAGTTACGGTTAGTGCCAAGATTGAGCTTCCTAAAAAATCTCTTCGTTTGTGGTACAGCATCCCCGTTGAGTTTAGTACTCTACTTACCGATAGCTGTGACCCATTTTTAGTGGCGATGATGTTGCCAGCAATGCGGCATTCAGCACCATTGATCGTTCATGGCAAAGTTTCGCCCTCACTCCTGCAAAATTTAGTGGAGTTTCAAGCTGCTTGGGCTTGCTGGCGCCCTAATGAGTATTACCCCATTGAAATCTCTGCCGAAGTAGAGGAAGAAATACCTATTATTGCCTCAGAAGTAGCAGTTGCTGCTTTCTCCGGGGGAGTCGATAGCTGCTTTACCGCATTTCGCCACCGTGAGAATCGCTGTGGCAGACAAGCACGCAACTTACAAGCCGGATTAATGGTTCATGGGTTTGATATTCCCTTAGAAGAATCTTTGGTATTTGATAGAGCCGCTGAAAAGTCAAGATTAATCTTGGACAGCTTAGGAATGAAGTTAATTCCGATAGCAACCAATTATCGACAGGTGCTGCCAAGCATCAATTGGCTAGATGCCTATGGACCCGCGATCGCTTCTAGTTTAATGTTGCTTTCAAGAAGCTATAACGTTGGTTTAATCGGTAGCGCCTTCTCTTACCACAATCTGCTGTTGCCTCGTGGCTCTAACCCAGTTACCGATCCGTTCCTATCCAGCAAAGCTTTTCAAATTATTCATGATGGTGCCGGCTTTGATCGTTTAGGGAAAATCAAGGAAATTGGTCACTGGCAAGAAGCGACTCAACATTTGAGAGTGTGCTGGCAAGGCGCTCAAAAAGACCGTAATTGTGGGCGATGCGAGAAGTGTATTCGGACAATTCTAGGTTTTCGCGCCCTAGGCTTGAGTAAGCCTGCTTGCTTTGATCAAGATGTAACAGACGAGCAAATTATAGGGATCAAGGGATTAACTGCAATTCAGCTTTATGAAATGGAGTTAATTTTACAAGCAGTGAAAGGCTCTGTGACAGATTCCTGGGTTAATGCCTTGGAAAAGTGCATTACTCGTAACCGTCGCCAAATGGTACGGGAACAGAACTGGACAACCCTAAAACAGAGCTTACCCCCGACTCTACTAAAGCAGTGGCGATCGCTACAGTTGCGCCTGTCTTCTCAATCCCGCTATAAGGATTAACTCACTTCATAAAGTAGGGAGATCCGAATCCCTCTGAGGGGGTAATCCGAGAAGCAAAGTTCGGCAAAATCGCGCAAAATCAGTCTTAAAGTCCTTCTAATAATTGAGCCATACTTATGACAATCCTGGAACAGGGCAACATTACTATCCATACTGAGAACATCTTTCCCATCATCAAGAAGTCTCTCTACACCGATCATGAGATCTTCTTGCGGGAACTGATTTCTAACGCCGTGGATGCCATCCAGAAACTAAAGATGGTATCTTTTGCAGGCGAAGTTGACGGTGAGCTGGAGGAGCCGGAAATTGTCATTAACATTGATAAAGACAAAAAGACTCTCTCCATCTCTGACAACGGTATCGGCATGACCGCCGATGAGGTGAAACAATACATCAATCAAGTCGCCTTCTCCAGCGCTGAGGAATTCGTTCAGAAATATCAAAAAGACGCTGACCAGCAGATCATTGGTCACTTCGGTCTAGGCTTCTACTCCTCCTTTATGGTGGCGAGTCAGGTAGAAATCGATACCCTTTCCTATAAACAAGGAGCCACCGCCGTTCACTGGTCTTGTGACGGTTCGCCAGCCTTTCAACTTGAAGAGTCAAGCCTTAGCCAGCGCGGAACGACAGTAACTCTCACTCTCCAAGACGAAGAGATTGAGTATCTAGAACCGATTCGGATTCGACAGTTGGTGAAAACCTACTGCGATTTCATGCCAGTACCCATCAAGCTTGAGGGTGAAGTCCTTAACCAGCCCAAAGCTCTATGGAAAGAATCGCCCCAAAATCTGACTAAAGAAGACTACCTAGAGTTCTATAACTACCTGCACCCCTTCCAGGAAGAACCGCTTCTGTGGGTGCATCTGAACACCGACTATCCCTTCCTACTCAATGGCATCCTCTATTTCCCTAAGCTGAAGCCGGATGTGGATGTGACTAGGGGACAAATCAAGTTGTTCTGCAACCAGGTATTTGTCAGCGACCACTGTGAAGAAGTTATTCCCAGCTTCCTGATGCCACTACGGGGTGTTGTTGATAGTCCTGATATTCCGCTTAATGTCTCCCGTTCTGCCTTAACGAATGACCGCACAGTCAGGCGAATTTCTGACTATATTGCTCGGAAAGTAGGCGATCGCCTCAAAGAACTCTACAACGAAAATCGCCAAGAATACATTCGCTGCTGGCAAGACGTCGGCACCTTCGTCAAGTTTGGCTCCCTCAACGACGAAAAATTCAAAAAACAAATTGAAGATATCGTCATCTTCCGCAGTACTTATGAAGGAGAAAAACACGATAGCCAGAACACCCCCCCCGTAGCCACTCCAGAAACAGCTCCAGAAGTTGAAGTGCAATCCCAAGAAGGCGATGTCTGGCAAGATGTCACCTCAGCTACTCCCTCTGAACCTACCGTTACTCAGCAGGGAGAGACTTATACCACTCTCAAAGAGTACCTAGAACGCAACAAAGAGCATTATGAAAACCGCGTCTTCTATTGCACCGACCCGGTAGCCCAAGCGACCTATGTACAACTGCACAAGAATCAAGGTTTGGAAGTCCTGTTTATGGACTCCTTTATTGATACTCACTTCATCAGCTTCCTAGAGCGGGAATATTCTGATGTCAAGTTCTCTCGCGTAGACTCTGACTTAGATCAAACTCTGATTGACCAGGATCAGGCGGGAGAAATTGTTGACCCCACAACTAACAAAACCCGCAGCGAAGTAATTAAAGAGCTGTTTGAGACATCTCTTAATAAGCCAAAAGTTGACATTCGTACTCAGGCGCTCAAATCAGATGACCCCCAAGGAACTCCACCCGCAATGGTACTTTTACCAGAAGCCTTGCGACGACTACGGGATATGACGGCGCTCATGCAGCAACAAGCGGCACAGTTTCCCGAAGAACATGTCTTGGTTGTCAATACAGCGCACCCACTGATTGAGAACTTAGCCAAGCTGAGCCAAAGCAGTATTGTGCAGGGGGCAGGTCAGTCGCCTTCTGGTGAACTAGCTAACTTAATTTGTCAGCACGTTTATGATCTAGCACTGATGGCACAAAAAGGCTTTGATGCTGAGGGAATGAAGACGTTTGTGGAGCGGTCAAATCAGGTACTCACTCGCCTGACAGAGCGTTAGATAACGCCCACGCAGACAGGCTTAGTTTTATATAGCCCAAGGCTTCTAGCTTTTGGGCTTATCGTGTGACTCCTGATTTCGTAAAGGCACAAAGGGTTATGAGGCAGTAGAGCTTGCCAAGGAATTCAAAGGCTCTTGATATGATGGAGAATGGACTAAAATCTGGAGGAATCTCATGTCCCGTAAATGCGAACTAACAGGCAAAAGGGCAAACAATGCCTACGCTGTTTCCCACTCCCACCGACGCACGAAGAAGCTACAAGAAGCTAACTTGCAGTCTAAAAGAGTTTGGTGGACGGAAGGCAACCGTTGGGTGAAGCTCAAACTTTCTACTAAAGCAATCAAGACTTTAGAAAAGAAAGGTTTGCAAGCCATGGCAAACGAAGCGGGACTTAATCTAAATAAGTACTAAATTACCGAAGCAGGAGGAGAAAGCTGGTGCTGTTTTGGTAGATGAGCTGTGTCATCAAAAACTGCACCTAGCTTGCAAAGAAAGGCTTCCTCCTCTCTCCTACACTTAGGCGATCGCGTCAGTTGTTATCCAGCGATCGCTCCCCCAGCCCCCTTAGCAATCTACGATGTACAAACATCTTTGTACAGAACCGAAATCCTTAGAGATTCCCCCTCGCATCGCCCTTTTCAAGGGAGACTTTGACTCCGATTCCCCCCTTGCCAAGGGGGGCTAGGGGGGTAAAAAGGATAATTAGCAGGAACACCCCTACCGGAAAATCGTGACTTTCCAGTCTCATTTTGCCGCTTGATGTCTGGTATTGCTCAAAATACCTGCTCATGGCGGTTTTTTTTAATATTTTGCAAAAGCTTGATATTTTTTTTAGTCTAGCTGGGTAGTATAAAAGCAGTTAGTGGCATTACCAGCTTAATGCTGAGTTTTGCTAAAGACTGCCTATCCAAGGACTTAACCTACGCCTTTAGGCAGATGGCGAATAAAATAACTTCTATAATGAATCCCGCTGAATCTGCCATTCTCCGGAACATCACGGAAAACTTTAATGATTTAGCAACAGGATTAACAAAGCTATTTGTATCTTCCCGGTTGACGACAAGATTTGCAGTTGTTACGACAGAGTAGAAGCTGCTGGATTTAATGGAACTCTATTAAATCTTTATAAAATAGTCATCGGGTATTACTCAAAAATCTTTAATCGCCTCTACAGACCGTTACTGCATCGCGTTTTAACTCCATCTCCAAAGTATCTACATGTCTGACAGGAAACCTGCCATGTCACGCCGCAAAAAACCAGTCAACACGCTTCAGAAAATATTTCAGCACCTTTTGAGGTTAAGTAGAATCCTGACCAAAGGGTTGATGAACTGGCTGTTGCGAAGCTTAATGCTTCTGGGACGACGTCGCTCTTCAAATCTTGGTAGAGCCGGCTTTGTGCTGCCAACGGTGATCATGGTGATGCTGGTAGTCATTTTGCTGACTACAGCAATCATGATTCGTTCGTTTGACCGCTCGAAGAATGCCAGCAACTACCGGGTAAATGAGGCGGTTTTGAATGCCACCCAGCCCGCCTTAGACCGTGCTAAGGCGAAGATAAATCGTCTGTTTTCTGTAGATGAGACTAATAGACAAGGCAATACTCCCCCAGAATTCAACATTGCGGACATCCTTGAAGAGGAAGTTGGGTCGGAGGGTACCTATACCTTTGGAGATGAGATTCAGCTACAACTGGAAGCTGACTTTGATGGAACAGCGGGTATAAACACTAACGAAGAAACGCTGAAATCAGCTTGGAAGTTTCCGGTTGATACTGATAACAACGGTCGGTTTGATAGTTACACACTCTATGGAATTTATTTCCGTTACCCCGAAGGCAGGAAGAAAGGGCCATTAGAAGCTAGGGCGCTACCAATGTCTGGGGGGGCAACAGGGTGTTCTGTCGGGGCTGGCAACATAGCCGGTTGGTTTAGTACGGGTGGTAAGTCGAAGAAAGCATTTTTTACTTATGTTGCCACTGTGCCGATTACGGAAGAAGTTACCACCGCTGTCGTTACAGATTCAGGGAGAAGTATTCCACCGACTCAATTTGAAACTTATAGAGGTAATCGAGGCTTTTCTGCCTTGGAGCTACAACAAGACCAGGCAAGAATAGCGCTGGATAACAACGCTATCTGGTTTGATGATGATATTCAAGTTAGTAACGCTCCGACCTTTCGTGTCAATGGTCGAATCCACACCAACGGCAACTTGATGTTGCGGTCTGCTAATCCCCTAGAGCTGCATCAAGTCAGTAGCGCCTACTCCTGCTACTACGACCCAGACAACGCCAAGATTGTTGTTGCTGGTAACGTAGCGACTGGAGATATAAGAAATACCGATGCGGTGGCCAATGACAATGTCAAAGCTTATTTGTACAGAGGACAAGGTGTAACACCGGGCACCTCTAGCATCAATGACAAAAATAAGACGACTACAGCATTAGGCGGCGCAACCGTCGCCTACAACAAGACGGCTTATGATCAGCGCATTGGTGTAATGGTGAGGGGCGCTCTTAATCTATATGGTGGCGCTGACCCGGCAGTAGCAACCGTCACGGAAGTTAATGCCGTAGGCAGATATCCACAAGACCTCAAAGACTTTTTTAAAAGGAGGTTTGACGCTTCCGGAGAGCAAAACCTAGAGAATGTACTAGAGTCTTACTTTAAGCAACGGACTCGTCGAGTTCCCTATGCGGAAGTTCCTCTTAATGGAATAGCTACTGCAGTAAAACCGGCAACTACGGCAAAAACAGACGATCCGGCTTCTGGCGATTTTGTCTTTGGGAGTGCGGGTGAGATTAAACCGCCTCCAGAGTGGATGTTGATTGCAGATCCAGGTACTGGTGCTGTCGGAAACTACACTAATTTGGCGCTGAGGATTAATGCAACTGACGCCCAACCAATGGATTTGGAGGCAGTTGATCCAGATAAGGTAGCGGAAAGAAAGGAATCACTCATTGGCGATCGCATTTTAGTAGGTAACAACCTACCCTATCGCTGGTATAACGGTTCGACATTCCAAGAGCCAGGAATAAAACAGGATGTATTTAGTGACGGCTCGACAACTGCTGTCGCGTGGAATAAGGCGGATGGCACTGCTGACACAGGTAACCAGCGCAAACGCCCTAGTCGTGTGCAAATCTTGGATGACTTGGGTGATACCAGCCGGAATGGCTTCTGGGAACGAGCGGCTGCCAAAAACAGCCCTGCGTTTGACCAAGAACAACTGTCTGGTGGGTTGCGAGTGGTAACAGGTGCCGGAATTTACATTGATGGTTTAGATCAAGGAACAACTGGAACAGGAATACGCGGAACAAATTCCTTCTTGCCTGCTCCTCCAACTGTGGCAGCGTTAACAGCCGACGGCATAACTGGCTTACCAACAGGGGTAACTGATGCAAATGTGGTGTGGCCCGACACCATGCCGATGTATAAAGATGATGGCGACAACATTGTTAACGCCACAGACTTAAAAGGCGACCTGCAAATGCGGGCAACTGTCGTTTATCACTACGCCGCTAATAAAGGTAAAGACCAAACACCTATTGCTTGCATTAACAGTTACTATGACCCCACCACTGAAGCTACAGCCGGGGCATTTAATAACGGCAAAAATTACCCCATTCCAGCAAGAGACTACACCAATGCTAGGCTCGTAGCACAATCTAAGATGGTTTTCCCAGATGGACGCTGGGCAAATAAACCTTTGTATGATGCTCTAAACAGGGCTGTTGCTGATCGCACCCTTGCAGACAATGCAGCGGTTGATTCTGCCCTGTGCGCTCTGAGCATTTTAGATGGTGCAGCTGCTACACCTGTTCCGGCTGGAACTGCTGGTAAGGTAGCGGATGGTGCAATCAAAGAAGCGACTTTTCTAGATGCCAGACAAGTGAAGGCACTTCACAAGCCGAAGGAGGATGCTACCGGAAATCCTATTGCTGATGCTACGACACTCGCAAATGCTAGAACTCCGGAGCAACTGAGAATAGCTAAACTAGGAGCATTGACAACCGACTATGACTTGCCAATTGAACAGCGCCAACCTCTAGAAATACGGGTTACTGAGATCGATCTAAACTCACTCAGGACAACAACAATTGGTTTAGGAGAATACTTATTACCCAACAGCGGCATTATTTACGCTACACGGGATGATGCGCTACCAGATATTAGTGCTGGTGAGGGGAAGTTAGAAGGTGCCACAGACTTCAAACTCGATCCCACTCGTCGCCCTAATGGTATTCGACTAATTAACGGTCGCATTTTAGCCCGTGGCGCTAACAATGCATACAACGCTGATGAAAAGGGCTTGATTCTCGCCTCAGACTTGCCAGTCTATATCAAGGGAGAATTCAACCTCCACCAAGAGTTCGGAACTACTACTAGGTTAGAAGAGTTCAAGGCTTCAGATGCATTAGCAGCTAATTACAACAACTTCTATACCCGTGGTAGTACGGGAGCGAATAACAACCGTAATGACAAGTTTGCTTGCCGTCAAAACCAGCAAGGTTGCAGTGGTAACGGTGACCAGTGGCGTGCTGTAAGGATTCTCTCGGATGCTGTCACCCTGCTATCAGGAGACTTCAAGGATGGTGTTCGCAGTAATGGTAGCTACGACGTAAACAACAATGCTGGGAACTTAGCTGTAGAAAAGCGTCTGAAGAATGGCTTCTGGTGGAATGGGTTTGCTACCAGTAGACCTTACTGGAACACCACCCCCAACAGTGTTCCAGAACCAACAACACAGCTAACTTCCTATCTAGCAAATGGTGTAACACCAATTCAACGTCGGGTAAACTTCCCTGAGTACCGAATGGAAATTTGCCGGAAGCTCCCAGTCTCCGAATGTACTCCCACTGACTGGGATTTGGCAGGAGCAGGTACAACTGCAACACCACCAGCAGCTCTAGCCGATCAAATCTATCCCCGTCGAGTTGCTTTTGATAGAGATCCGGTTTCTAAAAATCTTCTTCCGGTTGGTGGCCCTTACCGACCTTTAGGGGTAGGTTGCCCAACTACTGGATGTATATACGGTGGTACAACAGTAGGTACTAACTATGGCACCCCTAATGACAATGCCCTTTGGTTCTGGACAACAAATTCCACTACCAATCCAGGAGCAATCGGCGATCGCGTTTACACCGCAAACCGACCGCTGTTCTATCTACCTCCTGCGGATTTAAATAACGATGGTACCCCTGACCCTGACGGTCAACCCCTGTTAGTACCAGTACTACAGCTACACTCTCCAAACGGAGCACCTGGTAATAACGGTACGGCTTTTAACGGTTACATCAACGACTCATGGATGCAGCGGGCTACAGAGACAAGATACAATGGCGTCTTCGTCATGGGCGACTCTCCCGCCAGACCAGCTAATGCTTCTTATGAAGCTGAGACTGGAGGCGGACTGGTTAACTTCCCACGTTTCTTAGAAGCCTGGGAGGCAGTAAATGAAGGCGCTCCAGCTGCAGCCAGAATCAATGGTAGCTTTATCCAATTCAAGAAGAGCCTCTTTGCTACTGCACCGTTTGAGGCAGTAGATAGCTTTACTGTAGACAACTCCCTCTTTTTCGACGGTGCAAATCCTGACCATACCAGTGCGAACTTTGGCGGATTAAACGACTACAGATACAGAGGTGGTGGTGCTTCCCGACGAGCACCCTACTACCGCGCACCTGACCGGGCATGGGGTTATGATGTTGGCTTGCTGTCTCAGACTCCTGATTTATTCTCCAAACGATTTGCCTCACCGGATGTCGGTACTCCTAACGAGTACTACCGAGAAGTGGGTCGAGATGACCCCTGGGTTGAAAGCTTGCTGTGTGGAGTGCACGTCAATGACCCGGACGAGCCTGCTGTTGAGGGGCTGTCCTGTTCCTAACCTCGATGATTACAGATAGTGAGGTAGCGTTTTTAAAGTCGTAGCTGGTGACCAAACGATGATGAAGCTCAAACTAAAGCAACTTCCACCCCAACCCAGTCAGTCAGGTTTCACGATTATTGAGTGTTTACTGGCAATTATCATAGTGGGGATTTTGATGACAGGAATTGCGCCTGCTATTGCTCTTTCTGTAGCAACTAGAGTGCAGGCGCGACGGGTAGAAATAGGAACCCAAGCGGCTAAAGCTTATATCAACAGCGTCCGTGGTAACCCAGACGCTGCTGTTAACCCGGACGCTGCGGCGATTACGGAAACAGTTTTCTTAGCGCCTGATGCTCAGAGAATTTTAACTGTAGACCCTCCTGCTGCCAGCACAAACATAGCTGCGCCCGCAGCTACTTTAGCCGCAGCAAGCTTAACCTGTGTCAATCTTGATAACACTGCTGGCTGTAGCACCAACAGTGCTAGAGACTTAGTAATTCAAGCATTTCGCAGTACCACTATCAACCCTCCTAGTTCCGACCCGGCAGTAAATGGAGCTGACAGAGCTAAAGGCTACCTTCTTGGGGTCAGAGTCTATCGAGCAGATGCCTTTGATGGTGGAAGCGCTCTTAACACTAGAGCTACTGTAGGTAGAGCAGGTAGACCATCAGCAACCTTTGCAGGGGGAGGTGGCGATCGTAAATCCCCATTGGTAGAAATGGTGACAGAGATTCCTCCCACTTCCAGTGATACCGCCTATAAGGATTTTTGCGATCGTCTCGGTGGCTGTAAAGCTCCTTCTCCATAAATCAGAAAACTGATAGTCAAACTTCAACAGCTCATTACTTGTAGGCACAGGGAGTAAACCGCAAAATGACCGCTTTAATTAGATTTGTTCTTAACAGTCAGCCAAAGCGAAAACGATCTCAATTAGACGGAAACATTAGCGGCTTTACTCTAATTGAGCTGCTAGTTGGGCTACTTCTAGCATTCCTCGTCATTGGTCCTTTGCTAGGGTTCATGGTTAATATCCTGGATACAGACCGCAAAGAACAAGCCAAGACAACTTCAGAACAGGAAATTCAATCGGCATTAGATTACATTGCTAGAGACTTAGAGCAGGCTGTTTACATTTATGATGCGCCTGGAGTAGCGGCGATAGGAGCTCAACTGCCTCCTACGGTTGCACCTACCACTGTCGATGGAGTCCCAGTTCTCGTATTTTGGAAGCGACAGTTCATACCAAATGCTTTTGACATGGGGGGCAGTACATTTGACGATGCATTTGTTTACTCCCTTGTTGCTTACTACCTGATTAAAGATAGTAGCTGTGTTGCTACCTCAACTTGGTCTTGTGCTGCTCGCATTGGTAGGTTTCAAATTAAAGATAGTGTGAATGCCTCAAATGGTGCGGAAGTGAGAGCTGCCGATCCAGGTTTTAAGCGTTTTGACCTCACCCTAAATAAGCCGACCCTGGCAGAGAAGATGAATCTTTGGACAAAAGGGACTAGTAATTACACTAGCAACGTTGATACTCTGATTGATTTTGTTGACCAAAGCACGACAGGGGGATTTCCTACACCATCTTGCCCAACAGTTACACAGCAAGTACCTAGTTACACAGGCACTGGGGCAGTTGCCGCTCGATTTCAAACAAGTAGCTTCTACGCTTGTGTAGACTCAAGTAAAACAACAGCGCAAGTTTTTCTAAGAGGTAACTCCTTAGCTCGCATCAGACCAAAAACTGCCGTTCCTACTTACAGTGCCAGTAACTCTGCCTATTTCCCTAGTGCCAATGTCACAGTGAAAGGACGTGGTTTACTCGGTGATAACTAATTTCTAGAATTGTTAATCGAACAGCCACTTCCACATCAAAAGTTGGGTAGGTATTATGAAAAACATAGCTTTATTACTAAATTTTATACAAAAGTCTCAAAACAGAAAAATTAAACACACAGAGTCGTTGCCTCAAAGCAATGCCGGGTTTACTCTTATTGAACTCATAGTCGTCGTGGTAATGGTCGGCGTTTTAGCGACAATTGCTGCTCCGAGTTGGTTGACTTTTCTCAACCAACGACGAGCAAGTGCAACTAATGACTTTATTTTTAGACAGTTACAGGAAGCTCAAAATCAAGCCAAAAAAACTAAACTAAGCTACAGCTTCAGTTTTAAGGTAGAAGGTGACACTCCCTTTGTGGCTGTTCATCGTCGGGATAACGCTTCACCTCAGTGGCAGTCCTTGGGTAAGGAGTTAGGAATCAAGCCTGGGCAAGTGATACTTGGTAGCAATATTACTACCAGTACTGATGGTAGTGTTAGCAAAGAAAATAATGCTAGTTCTTCACTGATATATTCCACCTCAGGTAATGCTCCTGTCAGAACAATTACCTTTGATTATTTAGGCAGTTTACCGCCTGAGTCAGATCTCGACGGCAATAATAATGGGACTTCTGAAGGTTTAATTATAGTGACAGCGGTACCTAGAGGAAGTAGTTCTAAAGAAGCAATCCCCTCAACACGGAGATGCGTCAAGGTAAGTACTCTTTTAGGCTCAATTCAAACAGGAAGAAAAATATCAGAATCAGGAGAAGTTCAATGCTTACCATGAATATAAAAAAATAGTTTATAACAGCATTATTTTATAAAAAGACAACCTAAAAGGCTCTGATGTTTTCAACTCAGAGCTTTTTGCTTTTCAGGGTTTTTACTGTTTTTTCTCCAGTTAATGAAAGTAAAACTTGTATAGACTCTCAATGAATTTCAAACTTTTGAATAAATTGAGTTAGCCGAGAAAGTTTTAAATATCAGGGTGGTTCTAAGTGAGACGTTGCTCTTTTATCGGCAAAGGACTGCATTCATCAACAGCTGGATATACGCTCCTGGAACTTATCATTGTAGGAGTGCTGATTGGGATTTTGGGCGCGATCGCTGCTCCGAGTTGGCTGACGTTTTTGAACCTTCAAACCCTCAACACTGGTCAAAATCAAGTCTATCGAGCCATGCAAGCCGCTCAAAGCAACGCCAAGCGAGACAAACTAACTTGGCAAACAAGCTTTCAAGAAGTAACAGTTAATGACAGGGTTGTTGTGCAGTGGGCAGTACATCCGGCTAAACCAGGAACATTTATTCCGTCAGGGGTTAGGTGGAATAATCTTGGAACAAATCTTCGCATCGATAAAAAGAAGAACGATAAAGGTGAATATGAGACAACCCTTGACAGCCCAGGAAACAAAACAATAGAAGGGCCTTGGAGAGTTCAGTTTAACTACCACGGCAATACTAACGGGCAGCTAGGGAGGATTGCGCTACGCACTCCGTACACTGGCAAAATAAAGCGTTGCGTTATTGTCTCTACTCTGATTGGGACAGTACGCACGGCAAAAGAGCGTCCTAAACCAAATAAAGAGGGTAAATATTGCTATTAAATTGAGCAGCGAGGTCAGTCATTAGTTCTGACAATACCCGCAGCGCTGAAGCCAGAGGCTATAGGTAAACAAACCTGCCGACTCAAGCCCTCTGCTTTAGACTACATAGACAGGTTTTGAATACAATAGCCCCAGGATATGCGCCATGGGGCTTAAGTTGAATATCACTGAAACAAACTGGGGCTAGATCCCCGACCTCATTAAGAAGTCAGGGATCTGAGCAACAAGCTTTGCTTAAGTCAGTGCCTTTGGGCTTGAGTTGATCCTCTTTTCACCCGTCCTACAAAGATCATTCCCTATTGCCCAGCTTGCCGCATCGCTGCGGCTGTTTTCTCCCGGTCTAACTTCAACACCAGCACGCCCAAAGGAGGCAAGCACAAATCCAGGGAGTAGGGACGAGTGTGGAACGACCATTCATCCGTCCACTTCCCGCCCAGATTCCCCATATTGCTGCCACCGTACTCGCGGGCGTCGCTGTTGAAGAGTTCGGTGTAGAACCCTGGCTGCGGTACGCCGACGCGGTAATGGCTGTGAGGTTGCGGTGTGAAGTTGCAGACGGTGACGATAAACTCCTCGGAATCTTTAGCGTAACGAATAAACGAGACAACACTATGGCGATTGTCGCTACAGTCAATCCACTCAAAGCCATCTTGACTAAAATCTTGAGTGTGGAGTGCGATTTCTTGTTTATATAGCTGATTCAACTCAGTCATAAACTGCTTGAGTTGTTGATGGGAGGAGTACTGCAACAAGTGCCACTCCAAGTCTCCCCAGACATTCCACTCACTCCACTGACCAAACTCCATGCTCATGAAGAGAGTCTTCTTGCCAGGGTGAGTAAACATGTAGGCAAATAAACAGCGCACATTGGCAAACTTTTGCCACTCATCACCCGGTATCTTTCCTAGAAGATTGCTCTTGCCATGAACTACCTCATCGTGAGACAGCGCCAGCATAAAATTTTCTGTAAACGCATACCAGATGCTAAAGGTGACGTTGTTTTGATGGAACTGGCGGAACCAGGGGTCCATGCTGAAGTAGTCCAGCATGTCGTGCATCCAGCCCATGTTCCACTTCAAGTTGAAGCCTAAGCCGCCGACGTAGGTTGGCCAAGATACCATTGGCCATTCTGTGGACTCTTCCGCAATTGAGAGCACGCCGGGAAAGTAGCTAAAAATGATGTGGTTAGTCTGGCGCAGGAAGTCAGCCGCCTCAATATTTTCTCGACCACCGTATTGATTTGGGAGCCATTCCCCTTCAGGACGGAGGTAATCGAGGTAAAGCATGGAAGCCACTGCGTCTACCCGAATGCCGTCAATGTGATATTTATCAAACCAGAACAGGGCATTGGCTGCAAGGAAGTTCCGGACTTCGTTGCGGTTATAGTTGAAGACTAAGGTGCCCCACTCTTTATGCTCGCCCTTGCGGGGGTCAGCGTGTTCGTAAAGGTGGGTGCCATCAAAAAAGGCTAACCCGTGACCATCTTTAGGGAAGTGACCAGGTACCCAATCCACAATGACACCAATGCCGTTTTCGTGGCACTGGTCTACAAAATACATAAAGTCTTCTGGCGTTCCATAGCGAGACGTGCAGGCATAGTACCCTGTTACCTGATACCCCCAAGACCCATCAAAGGGATGCTCGGCAATTGGTAGCAGCTCAATATGGGTAAATCCTGAGTCTTTAACATAGGGAATTAGCTGTTCTGCCAGTTCCCGGTAAGTGAGGAAACGCGCTCCCGGTTTTAGTTCTGAGACAGTAACGACTGGGGCATCCTCACCGTTAGGCAGTTTGGCGGGTTCAGTAGAAGAGCCATGGAGCCAGGAACCCAGGTGAACTTCATAAACAGAAATTGGCTGCGTCAGGGGTTCGGTATGACGCCGCTGTTCCATCCACTCAGTATCGTTCCACTTGTAAGTATTGAGGTCAGTAACAATCGATGCGGTCTTTGGTCGCACCTCTTGATAAAAACCGTAGGGATCTGACTTTTCGTAGATGTGACCGTCGTAGTTTTTGATCTCATACTTGTAGCGATCGCCAGCGCTCAATCCAGGAATAAATAAATCCCAAATGCCGGTATGACCTTTCCGCATCTGGTGTTTTCGCCCATCCCAGAAATTAAAGTCTCCCATGACGGAGACATTACGGGCATTAGGTGCCCAGAGAGCAAAGTAAACACCTTTGACACCGTTGATTTCTGCCAAGTGAGCGCCGAGTTTTTCGTAAATTCGATGATGGTTCCCTTCACTGAATAAATGCAGGTCAAAGTCAGTCAGTAGGGGAGAGGGAAAAGCGTAGGGGTCGTAGATGACTCGTTCGTGTTCTCCTTCCTGGATGCGTAGCTGATAATTTACAAGTTCAGGTGCTTCAATCATGCACTCAAAAAAATGAGGATGATGCACCGATTGCATAGGATACTCTTTTCGCTCTTCTGGACGAACGACCCAGACCGCATCGGCATTGGGTAGATAGGCTCTTACCACCCAGCTAGTTTTGCCATTCTGCTCAATCAGATGGGAACCCAGGACTTCAAAAGGGTCATGATGTTGGTTCCAAACAATTTTGTCAATTTGGTCAGGGGCAATCGTTGGGGACATTCAGCTATCTACCTCAATGAACATTGGTCAAGAGCGCTTCAATTGTAATATTTATATACATTTTTGCTTTTTTCTACAGAGCTTTATCCAGCCTAGTAGAGCAGCAGGATTCCATAAATATTGCTAATAGTGTATTTCTATCTTGCCAATCCCTCTAACGTTGAAGTGGGTTATCAGCGACGGGGCAAGAAATTTTTAGAATTACTTTAAATGCGATCGCCTGTTGTAAAATCCACTACCGAGCATCACATCACTAGTGGTCTATCGCCACAGTTCTGATCGGTTATACCAGAAAGGGTAGTCGCGTCTAGTAAAGGTTCTCCCTCTTCAAACATCAAGCCTATGTGCTTAAAACGGAGTCACAGTTCTCAGAAAATTACGTAGACGCAACAAAAAGATATTTCGCCGAATGTCAGGACTCAACTGCGGTGGGGTTGAACGCTGTGCCAACTCTGCTTGCAGTTGGGCATATTCAGCCGCTGTCAGAGGCTTGCCATCAATTGGCGATCGCGCCTCCGTAATAATCTCTGTTCGCAGCACCTCTTCTGGCGTCTCTTCTGGTGGCGGTAGTGCTCCTACGGGTGCAGTCACAGCGATCGCTAATCCCCACCCAAAAAGTAATTGTAGGGGAAATTGAGAGTTTTTCATGCACCTAATCGCTCCGTGAATAGCCAAGGATAGGCAGGCTTAACGATATGGAGGAATCCAAGGGCTAGAGGACTCAAAAGCACCATTGCTCTATCCGCCTGCGCTAAAGTAGTCTCCAACTCAATCACCCTAATTTTGAAGAGTGATCGCCCAACCCGTTCATTGCACCCTTTAGCCGTTCTGCCGTCTAAGAACCTGAATCACTAATCAACTGAACATAAGATAAGTTGATCTGCTTTTTCTGTCCCCACCCATAATTAACAGCGTTTAGATCGTCAAAATATTGGAATAACAGAGGTAGGGGCAGCAAATTTTCAAGCTAACCCTCCTCTATCTTGTAGGACATGTAGACTGCTTCTACTTCTAACAGCAGTTTTTCATTTTGTCCTTAGGCATAATGTACGACCCCAGACAGTTGCCTGGGAGTCGTAAGTCTGTAAGGTAGCAATCTACTGTGTTTTATTTGGTGCTATGAAAGCAACGATATAGCCCTACACGATTGTTACGAGCTAGGGGGCACCAGCAGGAGACACAGTCTCTATAGGAGATGGCTCAATCGTTTCATCTTCTGCCGCCTGGTCACAGGCTCCTAAGGTAGTAGCCACGGCAAGTACAAGAGCCAAGCTGAGTAATTTTTTATTCATACACTCCTCTTCAAAGGACGGCTGTAAAGGGAAATTTCGCCAGTCCATTACAATTCTATAGTTTTATCATGGTTGCTTGCTTTTTCCGCTATCCCGCTGGAAAGATTCAACTTCAGTCAGTCCATTCTTCAACTTTTTGGGGAACAAGGATTGAGCGACTAGCTTATGTATGCCTTGCTATCAAAAGCTTGCCCGATCATGGCAGAACCATGAACAACAGATTAATCAATAACTAAATCGCGCCAATTTTTTGTTGTTTCAAATACAATCTTCAATAAAAGCATCCAGTAGATTAATAAAACTTGCTGATTAGGGTGTAGACCTCATGAGCAATCGCAGGCTAGTACAGGCTTCTAGGGTTTGCATGGTGTCATTGCACTTTTCCTAACTTAGACATAGGTGACCTTTCGGAAACGTTAACTTGGTAGCACAGCAACAGTTACTAGTTTTTTAAGAAACCTATTGGCAAGCCTTGAAGCGGTCTCAGGCAATGCGCTGCTACCGGAAACTGAGAAATGTCCCCGAAGAACCTCTCAGGTAACATTACAACCCTCCCGATCCGTCTAGGCATTTAGAGTCGTCAATGTCTTGACTATTATGCCAAAGCCAAACAAAGGGGGAGAAGAAGTATTTTTAACGCTAGAGGCATTGTGTTCCGTGATTATTGACAATGTGCGGCAATTGTTTCCAGCTTGGCGAAAGTATCCCCGGCAGCAAATGCAAATGATCCAGAAGATTGTTGAGCGCATCCGTAATTCATTGGAACTCAACGTTGTTTTACAAACAGTGGTAGATGAAATTGCCCAGTTGTGGCGTTTAGAGTGCTGTAGCTTCCTGTGGTACTTTGAGGACACCCAACAAGTACAAGTTGTCTGCGATCGCCGCTACGGCACCTTAGAGACATCGCTTTTGGGTTATTACTCTTTAGAAAGTTTTGGGAAAGAGGCAAAAGCGATCGCTACTGGGGAAGTAATCCTCAATTCTGGTTCGCTAGCTTCCCAACTACAAATTCCTGAAGTTTTGAGACGACTGTTACCGCAACGCCCATTTCTCGTCACCCAACCCAGGGATCAGCTCCTAGGATTTGATGCTTATCTCCTGATTCCGGTCGCCGGAACTGCGGGTCAGTGGGGGTTTATTGCCTATCTTTCTCAACAGCCCCGTTCCTGGTCAACGGCTGAAGTGAAATTCTTGCAGTCAATTGTGCCGCCTTTGGAAATTGCGATTCATCAAGCCCAACTTTACGAACAAACCCAAAAGCAGGCGCAGCAAGAACGGTTAGTCAATTCCATTACGAGCAAACTGATTGCCAGCTTCGATCTCGAAGAAATTTTAACCGCTGCGATCGCAGAACTCCTAGAAGCATTGCAAATCGATCGCTGTTTAGTCCATCTCGTTGAAGATCGAGACGAACCCCAACCTCCCCAATCAGCCTCTGCTAGCTTTCGACGTAAACATCTCTACGAAGTCTGTCGCGAACCTTTCCCCTCCTGCTTGGAGGATTTTGACACTCATGGCCCTCTAACGCAATGGGTCATTCAGCATCGGCAGTCAGTACAAATTGCTGATATTACGAAAGATGAACGCATCGGTATTGCTAATGCTGAGTACCAACAAGCGCAAATCAAATCCTCTTTCGTGATCCCCGTTCAGGCAAACGGCACTCTCCATGCTCTGCTGTACCTTAACCAATGTTCTCACATTCGCTATTGGTCACCAAACGATCAGCAATTAACCCAAGCTGTCGCTGACCAACTAGCAATTTCTCTGCAACAAGCCCATCTGTATGCCCAAACCCAGCGTCAAGCTGCCCATAGTGCTGCTCAAGCAGAAACCGTGTCCGTCATGCTAGAAGAACTGCGTCATACCCAAGCGCAGTTAATTCAAAGTGAAAAGATGTCGAGTCTGGGTCAGATGGTGGCAGGAGTTGCCCATGAAATCAACAATCCGATTAATTTCATCTACGGCAATATTCCTTACGTTGACAGTTATGTAAGTGACCTAATTTCCTTGGTCAGAGCTTATCAGACAGAGTATTCTAATCCCCCAGCGCAAATCCAACAACTGACAGAAGCCGCAGAGCTAGATTTTTTACTGAGAGACTTACCTCAAATTTTAAAGTCAATGCGATCGGGCGCAGAACGCATTCATGAGGTCGTGCAGTTATTACAAAAGTTTTCGCGGCAGAATGAAGCGGCACTGAAAGTCGTTGACCTCAGCGCCGCCTTGGAGAGTACGCTACTGATGCTGCACCATCAACTCGATGGGGAGATTAACATTGAGCGGCACTACAATCGCCTACCGAAGGTGGAGTGCTATTCCCAACAACTCAACATGGTCTTTTTGAGCCTTCTGACGAATGCAATTGAAGCGTTGCATCGAGGAGGGGGGGATAATAAAACTATTGTGCTGCGTACAGAATGTCTACCCGCTGCTGTGCCAACAGAGTTTAACTGGGTGCAAATTGCGATCGCTGATAATGGATTCGGTATTCAGCCAGAACTGCTGTCTCGCATTTTTGATCCGTTTTTTACCACAAAAGAAACAGGTCAAGGTAGAGGACTAGGGCTAGCGGTAAGTTATCAAAGCATTGTCAGTCAACACGGTGGGCAATTACTTGTGCAGTCAAAACCAGGTCAGGGTACTGAATTTGTGATCAAAATCCCCGTGCAACAAACTGCTCCCGCCCCAAAAGCTGAGGCATTAGTATACGCGCCAACTCCGCCCTGCTCCCTCCCAACTCCCTGCTCATCTAGATAATCTACAGACTAATGCTAGGATGAGTTCGATTTATCACCTTCATTGAAGGGATTTGCTTTAAATTTAACGAGAGCGGATGCTGGCTGAATGTGCGTGTCAAGTCTCAGTCAGTCAGGAGAAAAAACTCCCTCGTTTAGCCGCGAGATTCCAAACCTCGCTGGGGATGATTCGCTCTTTTAGCTGATGAGAGCTTAACATAACCACTAGCAACCAACTCCTAACTGCTTATGTCTGTTGCCCCTCGCTATGCTGTTCCTCCTCAGCAACATCGACCTAGAAATGCTGCTGTTCCCTCCCGCAGGACTCAAAAACGGGAGCATTCGGCGTCCCGCATGAGGAATACGTCTTCTAGAAGTCGTAAGGTGGAGAAGCTGAAGATTGGGCAGCAACAGTTTCCCTGGTGGTGGCGATCGCTTCTATTTTTGCAGCGCGGTTCCTCACTAGCAACTTTTTTTCTCGTCGCCATGACCCTGACCATTTATTCCTGGACAGTGTACAACCAACAACAGTGGATGCGGGAGTTCAAAAAATTGGAGACGTTGCAACGTCAAGAACGTAACTTGACAACCACTAATGAAGTAATGAAAGACCAGTTGGCACAACAAGCGGAAAAACCCGGAACAGGTTTAGTGACCCCCTCCCCAGCTAATACCATCTTTTTGCCCCCCGCCCCCCCGCGCCAAGTCTTTATTGCTCCTCCCCAAAACTCCGAACCAAATCTCATTCCTGAGGCTCCTATGGGGTACTAAATGACCAAAATTAATAGGATTCAATCCCCGTTCTGACTTGGATAAGAGTCACCTTCCAGGACGGCTAAGCATCCTGAATTTAGCCTTAGGTACTACAGGGCATGTAAGAACCTGAATATTAGATCCGAACGCTTTGGGAGATTTAGCCTCTACTATTTTAGGTGTAAACCTATTTCAGTAAGCTAGGTCTAAGAACAAAGAATCCCTTCGCATTTGGGCTGGGGCGTGTCAATCGCGAGTAATCATTAAAGAGTTATGGACTATGAGTTAAGGCAGAAAAAAGCTAACTCACAACTCAAAGCGGGTAAAAGGCAAGTGCCTCTAAAAAGAAAAAAGCTCTCTCAACTGCCCCGCGTGCGATTGCTATTGGTTTGGGGATTGATGATTGCAGGCATCTTTGGGTTAGCACTGAATTTGTACTCGCTACAAGTGTCACAAGCCTCTAGCCTTGAGCAAAAAGCTAGAAACCAGCAGATGGTATACTTACGCCCCTTTGTCCCTCGGCGTCCGATTGTAGACCGAGAGGGCAATATTTTGGCGGTTGACCGTGCTGTCTACACTCTGTATGCTCACCCCAAGCTATTTAAAAAAACAAAGACAGAGATGGCGGCGGCGCTAAGTCCGATTCTCAGTTCCACGCCAGCAGATTTAGAAGCGCAATTCAATAAACGATCTAGTGGAATTCGGATTGCCCATGCCCTAAGCGAAGAGATGGCTGACCAGGTAAGCCGTTTGCAAGCCGATGGTCTGGAGCTAATTCGGCAGTACTCTCGCTTTTACCCCCAGAAGGATTTGGCTGCCGACGTTGTCGGCTATGTTGATATCGATCATCGGGGTCAAGCCGGAGTGGAATACAGCCAGGAAAGTCTACTAGAACGTACTGTACGCACACTCAGGCTTAGTAGAGCGGGGAACGGTCTACTAATGCCCGATCATGTACCTGAAGGATTTCTGCATTTTGATGAGTTACGGCTGCAACTGACAATTGACAGCCGCTTGCAACGAGCAGCCCGCTCGGCGCTCAAAGAAAAAATAGAGCAGTTTAATGCCAAACGTGGCGCTGTCATTGTCATGGATGTGCGGGATGGTTCCTTGTTGGCGTTAGTGGCTGAACCAACCTATGATCCCAACGAGTATTCAAAGTTTGATGTCAGCTTATTCAAAAACTGGGCGCTGACAGACTTGTATGAGCCGGGTTCAACCTTCAAGCCAATTAATGTGGCGATCGCGTTAGAAGCCAATGCCATCGAGCCGAATAGTGTATTCAGTGACCCCGGTCAAATTCAAGTCGCCGATCGACAAATCTTCAACTTTGACAAGCGAGGTCGAGGTTCCATCAGCATTACAGAGATTCTGCAACATTCCAGCAACGTTGGGATGGTAAAAATTATGCAACGGGTGAAGTCTGCTACCTACTACGACTGGCTAGAACGTTTGGGGCTAGGGCACCCTATGGAATCAGACCTGCCTTTTGCCGCAACTTCTCAACTAAAAAGTCAAAAACAATTTTCCTCCTCTCCTGTTGAAGCTGCAACTACGTCTTTCGGTCAGGGTTTTTCCCTCACTCCCATCCAACTTGTACAATTACAGGCAACCTTGGCAAACGGAGGCAAGCTTGTCACCCCTCATGTCGTCAAAGGACTCTTTGATACAAAAGGACAGCTCTACTGGCAGCCAAGCCTTCCTGCTCCCAAACAAGTCTTTTCCCCCACCACTGCTAAGACAGTAGTCGAAATGATGGAAAGTGTTGTCACTGACGGTTCAGGGCAGAATGCCCAAATTGCAGACTATCGAATTGGCGGCAAAACCGGAACGGCCCAAAAAGCTAGTCCCAGAGGTGGTTACTACAGCAATGCTAAAATCACCAGCTTTGTTGGTATCTTACCCATCGAGGCTCCTCGATATGCTGTTGTTGCTGTAGTTGATGAACCCAAAGGGGATGATGCCTTCGGTTCGTCTGTGGCGGCACCGATCGTTAAGTCAGTAATGGAAGCTTTGATTACGATTGAGCGTATTCCTCCCAGCCCACAAGAGGCAGAACCAACGCCGTAAAATTGGTAATCTACTCCTCAAAAAGCGGATTGAACTCAAACTACTCCTTTTTTTCGACCACTAAGGTAAGGTGCGCCACCATTGCCCCAATGGCTCCTAAAGCGGCGACAACAGGAAACATTGCCGCACCAATGACTCCACCAACCACTCCAACAGTTAGCGGTATTTCCACTAGGATTCGTCCCTCTTCGTTTTTAACAATAATGCGGCGGATGTTTCCTTGATGAAGCAGTTGCTTAACTTTGCCCACTAGGGCGTCACCGCTAATCTTGAACTCTTCCACGCTTACTCGTTCGTGGCTTTGCACTTCTGGTATGACAGCCTCAAGTGGCACTTGGTTCTGAGGCTCAGTTTTGCCTAGTTCTTCAAACTGCTCAAAGGCACTATTGGGAATGGGATGAAGTTGCACTTCATCCTGAGGCTCGGTTTCGCCTATCGTTGTCGCCTCAACATCCACAGTACTGATGTTCTTTTGTATGCGTTCTGATTCTGAATCCATTATTTTAATCCCTTCAGTTTGTCACCATAACTTACGTTAAGTTGAGTAGACCTGAAAGGACATCACCAGAGTGGTTGATATTTTTTGGTAATTTTCTCTTTTCAATCAAGTACAGGGTTGTAAGGTGGGCAATGCCCACCTTGTAAAAGCGTAGAGCGATAAACCTTGGAGTTAGTGTTAACCCAAATCCAAATCCAAATCGGTTACGGCACCCACACTACTAGAAGAAACCAACTTAGCGTATTTTGCCAATACTCCAGTTGTGTACCGGGGTGGCTTCGGTTGCCAGCTAGCGCGGCGATGAGCTAATTCTTCCTCGGAGATATTCACTTGCAGCAAGCGATTGGGAGCATCAATGGTGATGCTGTCGCCTTCAACTACCAGCGCGATCGCGCCCCCTACAGCGGCTTCTGGTGCGACGTGACCGACTACCATACCATAGGTACCGCCAGAGAACCGTCCGTCGGTAATCAAGCCTACGGCATCGCCTAAGCCAGCACCAATAAGGGCACTGGTGGGGGCAAGCATCTCACGCATTCCTGGGCCACCTTTTGGTCCTTCGTAGCGCACCACAAGCACATCCCCCGCTTGGATTTTGCCTGCGAGGATAGCGTCTAAACACTCTTCTTCAGATTCAAAAACCCGCGCTGGGCCAGTAATCGCTGGCGTTTTGACCCCCGTAATTTTGGCAACTGCACCCTCTGATGCAAGGTTCCCTTTGAGAATGGCTAAATGCCCCTGGGGGTACATTGGCTGGCTCCAAGGGTGAATCACAAACTGATCGGCGCGCGGCACCTCAGGAACCTCTGCTAAGACTTCTGCAATTGTTTGTCCAGTGATGGTGAGGGCGTCGCCGTGGAGCAGGTCTTGCACCAAGAGCATTTTCATGACCTGAGGAATGCCCCCGGCTCGATGTAAGTCAGTGGCGACGAAGCGACCGCTAGGTTTGAGGTCGCACAGCACTGGGACTTTGGCGCGAATTATCTCAAAATCATCCAGGATTAACTCCACCCCAATGGCATGAGCGATCGCTAATAAATGCAATACTGCATTGGTCGAACCGCCAATTGCCATAATCACCGCGATCGCGTTTTCAAAAGCTTTGCGGGTAAGAATCTGCTGGGGCAGAATTTGTTTTTGAATAGCATTGACCAGCACAAACGCCGACTTTTCCGCACTGTCAGCTTTTTCCGCATCTTCTGCTGCCATTGTTGAGGAGTAGGGCAAACTCATTCCCATTGCCTCAAAAGCAGAAGACATCGTATTGGCGGTATACATCCCACCACAAGATCCAGCACCCGGACAAGCGCGACGCTCGACTTCCAAAAGTTCCTCTTCGGTCATCTTCCCAGCGCTGTACTCGCCTACTGCTTCAAACGCACTCACTACCGTGAGGTCAGTGCCGTTGTAGTGACCGGGTTTAATCGTGCCGCCGTAGACAAAAATTGCTGGGATATTCATCCGGGCGATCGCAATCATCGCTCCGGGCATATTCTTGTCGCAGCCTCCAATTGCCAGCACGCCATCCATGCTTTGACCCTTGCAGACGGTTTCAATCGAGTCAGCAATTACTTCCCGCGACACGAGGGAATACTTCATCCCTTCCGTGCCCATTGAGATGCCGTCGCTGATCGTAATCGTGCCGAACATCTGCGGCATCGATCCGGCATTTCTAGCGCCTGTTTCAGCCCGTTGAGCGAGCTGATTGAGTCCCATATTACAAGGAGTAATCGTGCTGTAACCGTTGGCAATGCCTACAATCGGTTTAGTAAAATCCCCATCGCCAAAACCAACCGCCCGCAACATGGCGCGGTTCGGCGATCGCTCTTTCCCTTGGGTAACGACTTTGCTTCTTAAGTTGTCCGGCATTATGTATTCTTCCTGTAGCATTTGGCGATCGGCTCTTCAGCACTCCGAAGAAGTCCGGTCGGGGTTATTGCTCTTAATCTAGAGATCAGTTCCCTTTCTCTTCAAGAGTCTCTCCAAAAGTCCCCCGATTGATTAGCTGACCAAATTGATAGTTGTAAAAGCTTTTTCAATTGTCTCAGAATGCAAGGCTATTTGAGCCTGCGTCTATAGGGAAGCTAAGTTTCACGCTTGCCCAATCGGAATGGCTGCTGAGAATTGATAGATGGGATAAGTTAAACCAGAAAACCAGGGAACACTAAGACCGTGTTTGATATTAGTTTAAGGAGAGCGGGAAGCGAATGAGTATGGATACCGGAGAACTGCTGAAGCGATATGCGGCAGGAGAACGGGACTTTCGAGAGGCGAATTTGAAAAAGGCGTCTCTGATCGGAGTTAACTTGAGCGAAGCGAACCTGCGGGGAGCCAATTTAAGCGAGGCAAATTTAACAGGAGCTTCTCTAGTCAGAGTCAATCTACGGGAAGCAAATTTGAACCAAGCCATTCTCCGAGCCGATTTGAGTCAGGCAAACTTAATTGGCAGCAATCTCAGTCAAGCTGATTTAAGTGAAGCAAACTTGAGCGATGCCAGCCTGCGAGCCGCGAATTTGACTCAAGCGAATTTAAGCCGAGCTAACTTGACAGAAGCCTTTTTAAGTGAAGCCGTATTACGAGAAGCGAATTTAAGTTTAGCAAAATTGATTAACGCTCCCTTAAGCCGCGCTAACTTAACCAATATCATCCTTACAGGAGCCAATTTAGAAGGGGCAAATTTATCAAACGCGATTTTAATTGGAGCCAATTTAGAAAAAGCTAATTTAGCCAATGCCATTTTAAATGGGGTCAATGCCAGCGGTGCTGACTTTACGCAAGCCGACTTAAGTCGAGCAAAATTGAGCGGTACGAACTTTACCAATGTTATTTTAATTGATGCCAACTTGAGAGGTGCAAATATTAGCTGGACAACTCTACGAGGCGCAAATTTGACAAGAGCTAACTTGTACCGAGCTAAGCTCTACTGGTCTAATCTCACCGGAGCAATTCTCAAAGAAACCGTCCTCATCGACGCTAAATTAAATCAGGTCAACCTGCGAAATGCCGACTTAACGGGTACTATTATGCCAAGTGGTTCCAGTCATGAGTAATTTTGTCAGTTGTTGCTATTTACGCTTTTTAATGACTAGTCATTAGCCGTTTTTTGAACATTATTCGTCGATACGATTGCTAATAACTAATCAAGGCAGCCGCCAAACTTTAATCGCGTTGTCAAAACTAGCACTAACTAACACCCTGCTATCGGAATTAAACGCTATCAATCGGACATGCTCGGAATGTCCTTTTAGAGTACGGCTTAATCTTCCGGTGCCAATATTTTAGAGTTAATGCTGTCTCGATTGCCACTGCCACTAGTAAGGGTTTGTCCATCGGGACTCAAAAGCAACGGTATGTTAATGCCGTCTAAGGCTCCAGAGTAAAATAGCGCGATCGCCGTGTTTGAGGAGGGATTTTGAGGCGTTGTGGTGACAAAATTGGGATTACTAGCGGGAGTGGGCAGCGACGACTGTTGATTGGTGAATATCTCTAGGTGTTTCTTGAGCCGTGCGACAAAATCTTCATCAAGTTGAGTGGTAGCTAATCCAACAGAACAAAGGAGGCTAGCGATCGCGATCGGGTAGCGAAACTTAATAACGTTGCTGCACAAGCGTTTGAGGCGACTACTGGAAGAACGGTGTTGACTCATCAAGGCTTGCAGTCGCAGCCCAGCTAGGGAGTTGTCAAAGACAGAACTCTGGGGCAAAAACGGCGGGACTTGACAGTTACGCTCGATTGTAGAGATGCGCGGCAGAATCATCTCAGCATCGTGGGGGCGATCGCCGGAAAAGGGTGCCATCAACTGATCGATCAAATCCGTCAAGGCTTTGGAGACTTGTGGTGCTCGGTGCTGCCAGAGTAACTGCCCTGTGCGGGGATCTTCGGGAAAATCGTTAGGAGATTTGCCTGTCAGGAGATAAACCAAGGTTCTTCCCAAGGCAAAAAAGTCGGATTGCAGGACGGCTTTGCCATTGGCTTGTTCAATCGGCGTATAGCCGGGAGAAATAATTCTCGTGACGTTGCGCTCCCCACTGACTTTTACTAGATAAGTATGGGTAACTTCCTTAGCACTACCAAAGTCAATCAACACCAACCGCCCTTGGGGTGTGAGCATGATGTTGGAGGGTTTGATGTTCCTGTGAAAATACAGTTGTTTGTGGACTTGGTGCAAAATTTCCACTAAGCACTTCAGCCAGGCGATCGCTTGCTCTTGAGAGAGGGGTTCATCCTCTGGCTGCTGCTGTCGCCATGCTTCTAAGGTAATTCCCTCGATTTTTTCCATCACCAGACAGTGCAAGGGCTGGTGTCTGCCTTTCGGAAAAAAGGTAAAGTAGCCATCCGGCTCAATTTTGGGAATTGTTGGGGAATTTAAGCTGCTCAATACCTGCGCTTCTTGCTGAAATAAGGCAACAGCTTTAGTTTCATTGAGCAGCAGTACCTTTAAGACTTTCGGCGTTCCTTGCTCGTCTTCTACTTCGTAGGTTTTGCCAAATCCCCCTTCTCCCAGAAGCTGCTTGACTTGGTAGCGCCCTTGCAACACTAACGAAGAGCCGCAGTGACAGCAAACGAGGAGCTTGGCATTTAGAGGGTCAGATGGCTGAGAACATTTAGGATTGATGCAGTAGCTCATGGGACGCCTGCGGTTTATGTTTATCTCTAATACTAGGATGGCGGATTTTTCTGGAGCTGCACAAGGGTAGATTCATGGAATCTATTCTCCTTGTTGGTTCAATATCCAGGATATTTTAGTTTGGGTGGGCAAATGCCCACCTACCGAAGGACTAAACAAACGCGATCGCGCTCGTTTAGCAGGCAACGCCAAAAACCATTTGTACAATCCTTGAGGACAAGGAAGCTCAGGAGGCAATTTTTTCCTTAATCTTCCTTAAACGGCTTCTTGCACAAAATTTCTGCTATGGACGGCACTAAACCCAGCCTTCAATCACCGGGTGAAAGAAGAACGCCAGTGCCAGCACGACGTAGGTAGCCAAGAGCAAAGTCCCTTCTAGCCAGTTGGACTTGCCATCAGAACTAATAGAATTGGCAATCAGCACCGCTACTGCTACCGCTACCAACTCAAAAGGATTGAAGTCCAAATCCATCGGTTGACCAATCAACCATCCAACCAGCACCAACACAGGAGCAACAAATAGGGCAATTTGCAGACTCGATCCCACCGCAACGGAAACCGATAGATCCATCTTATTTTTCATTGCCACAGTCACTGCTGTGGCGTGTTCGGCTGCATTACCAATCACAGGAAGCACAATCACACCTGTAAAGAAAGCCGTTAACCCAAGTTTCGTCGTCGCCACTTCTAAGGAATCAACCAGTAGTTCTGACTCCAAGGCAACTAACAACGTCACTCCTAGCAATACCCCTATCCACAGCCACAGATTTGGTTTATGCTCAATCGGTTTTTCTATAAGCTCTCCTGTTTCAGTTTCTTCTATCGTTAGTTCTGCAACTCCCACATCAAATAAGTAACTGTGGGTTTTCATGGCAAACAGCAAGGTCAACCCGTAAACCAAGATTAAGACCACTGCTACTGCCACAGAAAGGCGTTGCAAGATCGATTCATCGATCCCGGTTGAGGTGACATCAACGGCAGTCGGAACCAAAATGGCAATCACTGCCAAATTCATCGACGAAGCATTCACCCGTGCCACAACCGGCTGAAACTCCTGTTCTTTGTAGCGCAAGCCGCCCAGCAGCATCGAAAAGCCCATCACCAGTAGTAAGTTACTAATGATTGAACCTGTAATCGTTGCTTTGACAACATCGACTAGTCCGGCATTGAGAGCAATCAAGGCAATAATTAGTTCTGTAGCATTACCAAAGGTGGCGTTGAGTAGTCCTCCCAAGGACGGGCCTACAAACACGGCGATTTCTTCAGTGGCAGTCCCCATCCACGCCGCTAAAGGGATGATTGCTATACCGGAGGTGATGAAAACAGCCGTCGCTCCCCATTCCAAAAAATGTGCGGCAATCGAGATGGGGAGAAAGATCAGCAAGATGGACAAAATCGTGTTTTTGTTCAGCATCCAGTTTTTTGTACCTAAAGAGCACAACGTAATTCGACTCTAGAATACTCGCTTCTGATCTCTTAGAGGGTATGTTCTTGGGTAGGTGTGACGATCATGAGTAGTTACTACCTTGGCAGTTAAGTTCCATGAACTAATCGGCTGTGTAAGATAGGTAATGGGTTTCAATGGGAAAAGCGTAAAAACCTTGAACCATTATCTCCCTGAGACAAGCATCATCTGTCCGCTTACCAAGTCATTGCGACAGCCTGTTTGAATCAGTAATTGTCAAGATTGCGAACCTTCTTTAGTTTTCTATCAACAGGCGATCGCTGCCTCCTAACCTAGGCTTTAAATTTTCAGGTTGAGGGAGCTGTACCTACATTTTTTACAATTTGGTGACTTTATGACTTCTGCTGCCGAGCGTCCAGCTTCACAGGAAGCTGTTGCAATGAATACTATTGCAGATTTTAAAGATGATCCCCAGGTCGAAATGGAGCCTCTAAAAACGGCTACTGGCGTATATATAACAGTCCACGGTCACTTCTACCAACCGCCACGGGAAAATCCTTATCTCAACACGATTGAGCGTCAACCGAGTGCCTCTCCCTTTCACGACTGGAATGAACGGATTCACCACGAATGCTATCGCCCCAATGCGTTTGCCAGAATTTTGAATGAGTTGGGAGATGTGCTGGGGATCGTCAATAATTTTGAGTATTTGAGCTTCAACATCGGCCCCACGCTGATGTCCTGGTTAGAACGCTACGATATTGAGGTTTATCAACGGATTTTAGAAGCTGACCGCAAAAGTAGCGATCGCCTCAATGGTCATGGCAATGCGATCGCTCAAGTTTACAACCATATAATCTTGCCCTTAGCCAACGAGCGAGATAAATATACCCAAATTCGTTGGGGTAAAGAAGACTTCCGTTCCCGCTTCGGACGCGATCCCGAAGGCATGTGGCTAGCGGAAACAGGCGTAGACTATCCCACCTTAGAAGTGTTAGTTGCCGAAGGCATTAAGTTCATCATTCTTGCGCCTTCACAAGCCGAGCGCTGTCGAGCGTTTCCCACTGCCAACCAAAGCGATCCCCAGTGGTTAGAAGTCGGTGGTGGTCAAATCGATCCCACCCGTCCCTACCGCTGCTTCCTGGAGAGTGGCGAATACATCGATATCTTTTTCTACGATGGCCCAATTTCCCGCGACATGGGATTCAATGAAGTCCTCGGTAGTTCCGATTGCTTCGCCGGACGTTTGGGTCAAGCTGTGCGGGGAGACCATCGACCCTCCCAACTGATTTCCGTGGCGACTGATGGAGAAACCTTTGGGCATCACAAATACGGCACCGAGAAGTGTATCGCTTATGCCTTTACCCAAGAGTTCCCTAACCGGGGCTGGACGGTGACGAACTACGCCCATTACCTCAGTATCAATCCGCCTACGTGGGAAGTGGAGTTAAAACCCGTGACGGCTTGGAGTTGCTCCCACGGAGTGAGCCGCTGGCAGGATGACTGCGGTTGTGGAGGTGGTGGACTCTGGAACCAGAAGTGGCGGCGTCCGCTGCGGAACGCCCTAGATTGGTTGCGCGATCGCCTAGTCCGAGTTTACGAAGATACAGGTCGCCAGTTCTTCCGTGATCCCTGGTTAGCGCGGGATGAGTATATTCAGGTCATTCGCGACCGCTCCGCTGCCAATATAGAGGATTTCCTGGCTCGTCATCGCACCCACAAATTCAATCCCACCGAACAAATTGACGCTCTGTGTTTGTTGGAAATGCAGCGTCATGCCTTGCTGATGTACACCAGTTGCGGTTGGTTCTTTGAAGAAATCTCCCGTCCTGAAGGCGTGCAGATTCTCCGCTACGCTGCCCGTGCGTTGGAATTGGCGGGTGATGTTGCCGGAGTGCAGCTAGAAAGAGGCTTCCTCAAGCGCCTAGCTTTAGCACCGAGCAATGTTGAACAATTTAGACATGGGGCGGAAGTCTATCGGCAATTAGTAGTATCGGCACAAGTGAGCTTTAAGCAAGTGGCAGCCCATTATGCGATTAGCTCACTATTTACTAACTACACCTCCCAACAACGCGTCTACTGTTATGAAGCTCAACAGCTCGATTACCAATTGCAACGCATGGGGCTGCTGACACTAGCCGTAGGGCAACTGCGACTAACATCAGAAATTACCTGGGAAAGCTCTCATTTGGTGTTTGCCGTGCTGCACCTGGGAGGCTGGGACTTCCACTGCTGCATTCAACCTTTTGCCGGACGACGTAGCTACAGCAAACTGAAAGAGAAGCTATTTGATGTTCTCAAGCAAGCCAGCGCCGCACAATTGATTTTGGCAATGTCCAAACTTTTCGGGGATCAAACCTTCAACTTACAAAATTTGTTTGCTGAAGAACGGCAGCGGATTATGCGGCTGTTGAGTCAAGACACATTGACGCGCCTCGATCAGCTCTACAGCCAGGTTTACCGCAACAACTACGGAGTCTTGCGGGCGTTCCAGCGAGATGAGTTGCCAGTCCCGCAGGAATTGCAAGTGGCGGCAGAGATTGCCCTATCCAATCGCTGCTTGACTTCCATCCGGGCACTAGATCGAGAAACCAGCGAAAGGCAACCCAGTTTGAATCACCTGGCAGAGTTGCAAGCCCTGGCAACAGAGGCTGATCATCTACGGACGAGGTTGAACACTCCCGAAGCAAAGGAAACCTTAGAAGGGTTAATTTTGCGATCGCTTTGGCAACTACTACATGATGCCAATCCAGAAATAGAGTCAGATATCGCTTACGTCGTGTCTCTCATTAAAGTCGGGCAGCAATTGCGCCTAGATTTGTCATTACATCGCTGCCAAGAACTTTACTTTAATGCACTGCAATCGCGTATTGGGCCTCAGTGCCAGCTAGCGAAGCAAGCAAAGTTAGTCTCTGATAAAAATGATCTGGGAGATGAATCAGAGTTGAAATCTATCACTAATTGGGACACAATCCAACTGCGCCAACTCCTGCAACTTGGTGAAATGCTGGCAGTTGATGTCCGCGTCTGGATGAATCAGTTTCCGTAGCTAATCCTTGTCAACCCAGCTCAGAAAATGTCTTCTTATCTGGGTTTCTGAGCCTAAGCTAATATTCTGTTTTCAAACGGGGTGCGCTGCTGCATTGCGGCAGCGCTTCGCGATCGCCAATACTGAAACCTTAGGGTAAGAATTGATCCCAAATTGCTCCCAATGCTGATCCCGAACTTACGTTAATTAGACCCTCGCAACTGCACCCGCTCTCCATAGCTCAATAACTGCTCAATCGTCGCTAGACGGTTGTTCCAAACCTGGACTTGATAGGGTTGCTCTGCCGTTTGTAGTTGCATCCATCTAGAAAATTGTCTGCGGAATGCCGCCACCTTAGTTTTGGCTACCGATAAGTTCTGGCTAGAAGGTTCAGTTGCTAGTTGATTTAATGCCGCATTCACAGCATCGGCTTGTCTACTCCAAGCTGTAAGAGAGTCTTGCTCAACCCGTAATTGATTGGTAGACAACAGGTAGCTCCATTCCCGTTGCAACGCTCCGTAACGAACACTGGCAGCGGCAAACGGCTGACGGTGAGGTAAAGGCTGATTTGGGGTTTTATCGTTTCTGCCTTGAGTGCGGCTAAATATGCTGTGGAGATTGGTGTTGAGATTTTCTGCGGCAAATAAGGAGTAACCCACTGCTGCCGAATCCCTGAGAAGCTGAATTTGATCGACAGCGACAATATCCGGTAAGTTCAACAGCCGAATTCCTGGTAAAACCAGTGCTGAACTTAAGCTGGATTGCATTAACCACGGCTGCGCCAAGTTTTGGAGCTGATTAGTTTCTAGGGCGTAAGTCATCGGGATAACCAAATCCACATCGCCGCGATTGACCCAATCTTCCCAGTTTTGTTGTAGTCGTTGCAGACGTTCCCTTCGGGGGATGGGAAAGACGGCGGCGGAGATAATTAGAGAAGGTCGTTTGGCTCGCAGGCGCTGGGATGCAGTCGCCACAAAGGAATCAATTTGCTGGAGGCGGAAATCTGTCCACTTTTTCCACAACTGGCGATCGCGCGGTGAAATCTTTGCAGGGTCAACTCCGGTTAATGCCTGAAACTGCTGCCGTGCTGCCATCCCGTAGCCATAGGTTTGATTGGCGCTCTCATCTTGAAAGGGATAGCGGATGTAGTCTAGTTGGATGCCATCAACTTCGTAGTTGGTAGCAATTTCCTCTAGTAGTGCAATTAAGTAACGACGCACTTCCGGGTTGGCAGGGTCAAAAAATGGCTTCGTCTGGGTTAGGGGGATCGTTTGTCCCCGGTTATCATACCCCGCCCAATCGGGATGCTTAGACAGGACTGGGCCAGGATAACTGGCGGGTTGATTGAGCAACAGATTGTGGCGCTGGTTTCCGGCAGCAAAAATCCACACCCAGGCGTGCAGTTCCATCCCGCGCTCGTGAGCTAGCTTAATCGCCGATTTTAGGGGGTCCCAGCCCTGAATTTGAGGATTTTGCTCCGGTGCTACTTGACTGGGATAAATCGGATACCCTGCATTCACCGTTTCCAAAAAGACGGTATTAATTCCCGCCGCCGCCAGGGAGTCCAGAACCTTCGCTAAATTTTTTTCTGAGCCAGCGCGAACAATCGTACCTCGGTCTAGCCACATCGCCCGCACTTCTGAAGAGGCTTGTGGGCGGTCGGTGGGGTAGCCTTCCCAAAGGATGCGTCGTACCTGCAACCACTCCTGTCTAGCTTGATTGTAATTTTTTTGCTCAACTAGTTGGAGGAAGTTTTGCAGACCTGCTCTCGCGGCAACAAGCGATCGCTGGGCGGAACTGAGGGGTGGGGTGCGGTTGCTTACGGTTTGAGCGATCGCTCCTTTAGGACTAGCATCGCCGGATTGAGCAGCAGATGCTGCGGCTTGCAAAGTTATGTTGCTACTGGTCGCCTCAGAAGCGAGTAAGGCACTCTCAAAGCGACCGATGAGATTTTCTAGTTCCTGACGCATCGCCGTTACTTGGGCCGCAGAGAGACGCTCTCCTGCACGAGGTAGCACGGTGGCTGGGGGAGACACGACATCATCCGTGCCGACTTGCGCTGTGGTGGTTCCCGATTTCGGACTGCGGTTAGCGGTTGTACCGCCTGAGGAGCAGGATTGTTGAGAGTCTGTCGAGACGGAACCGCCCGCCGTTGGGGTTTCCCCATAACGCCCTAGGGCGGCTGTTAACCAGGCACTATCTAAGGCAGTAGTCGAAACTGCATCCACCCCCCAGCGCCAGCCGAGGAAGACGGATTTATCGGTGGTGACAACCGCAGGTGGAGTGTCGCTAGACTTCCAAACCGCAACTGTTGACGAGTTCAACCCGGCAGGAATTACAACCCCACCGGAGACATTGCCTGCTAGCCCATCCTGGCGCACCCAGGGTTGGGTATTGACCCGTAAGGGTTCCAACGAAGAAGGAGCAGTGAGGGCAAAGCCCCAGTAGGCACCGAGAAGCGATCGCAACCGAGTTCGCACATCGGGTTGGGATAAACTACCTGTTGGCCCGCTAGCAATGACTCGCCCACCTTTTTCCATCCATTCTTGTAAGGCGACGATTTGTTGAGAATTGAGAATTTCGACATTAGGCAAAAATAGCAACTTTGTTCCGCCTAAATCAGCAGCCCGCGACCACTGAGGCAAATCAACCACACAATAATTAACACCTGTCGCCTGTAATCGAGCCGAAATTCCTTCCCATTGCCCAGCATTTTCTGGCGCTTTCACAACGCCGAGCCTAGGTGTTTGGGCATTGGCAGAGACTGTAAAGAGTAAGGCAAATGGTAAAAGTAAGACAGAATTTTTCCAACCTGTCCATAGGCTTTTGCCGATACGCTTGTGGATTGGCGCTCGGTTAGCACTAAAACCTATTCTCAACACGCACTACTCCTCACGAATTGCTCAGTTGTCACTAGTCCGTCGTCTTTATAGTGGTTCAAGGTTTCTAGTTTTTGTCAAAAACCCTTGAACGTTCAATCTCGAACATCTTCCTTAATCCATAATCTCTAACTCCCTCCCAAACGTTAGCAGCTCATTACTTAAAAGGTTAACAAAAGATGAAATCTTTAAATTGACTTTAAACTACTACTAGAGGTTATCGACTAGCCGTTAAGGGGGAAACTTGCTGAGAACGATACTATTTTCTTATTTATGTATTTGAGTTTATCTAATATATAGTATTGTCATAAACTCTTTTTTGCTCTTCTAATTTGGTAAGCTTTTATCCTGTACCAAGCTTTTTTATAAATAGATAGCGCAAACAGTTAAAAAAAACTAAACTATTATATTTAGCGAGTATTTAAATTTTAATAAATTCATGTCGATCTTGACTAAGCCTAATCTTTAAATTGCCAAACCCATAGTAACAAAAGACTTATTAGAAAGCCTAAAACTAATCCCGAAGCGTGACCGACAAAGCTAACTTGCGGCGTTGTTAAATCAAAGACGACTTGTAAGCCAACAATAAAGAGTATCGTCCGCAGTCTTCTTGCTGCAACGCGAGATTTTTCCTGACGCCAACCCCACAGCAAAATGGCTGCCATTGTGCCAATCATTCCCATGATCGCGCCCGAGGCTCCCACGGTAATTTGTGGTGCAGCATCCATTCTGACAGCCAGAAGGACAATAACGAACATCGAGCCGACTCCACTAATAAAGTAAGCAAGCAGATATCGCCAAATACCTATAATCCGTTCTACAAAAGTACCGAGAAAATATAATCCCAGCATGTTCATTGCCAGGTGCAAAGCCCCAAAGTGCAGAAACACCGCACTAACTAACCGCCACCACTCTCCCGCTAAAACTAATTGAGGAACCAAACCACCGAGACGATAGAGGGTTTCGATGTTTTCGCTACCGCCTAATCGGATTTCTAGGGCAAATACCAACAGATTTAACCCGATTAGTGCGTAGGTTCCATAGGCTTTCGTGCCTGGGAAAGCTCTACCGCTGTAGCGTGCTTCTTGCTTAATTTCCGTGCCAATGCGGGAGAGAATTTGCTGGGATGACTCTGTCAGTACCTTTTGAGCGCTCCCAGGATGAGACAATCGCCAAGCGATCGCATTCCTAGTTACCACATCGCTGCTATTCTCCAGACTCCGCAGTTGTTCGCCAGCATTTGCAGCATTTCCCGCCGCCATCTCCGCTGTCGCTTGCCAGAAGGTGCGGCTGTTGGGGGAATATATCCTCAAGGAATGCTCGAACATTTGCTTAACTTGTTCTGTTTGTCCGCAAAAGGCTAGGGCATACATTCGCACTAGATTTATAGTTGTGGGATCGCCTGACTTCTCTAAGCTCCTCTCAAAACGCTTTAACTCCTGAAGCAAACTATTTAAATCCCCGGTTTCTCCTAAAGCTCGTAGGTAGTAAACCACTAAAGTAGGTTCTTGCAGCAACACCTTTTCCGGTAAGCTATCCCGAACCCATACCAGTAGTTCTTCCCATTGCGCCCCCATGTGGTAGAGCGAGGCGATAGTTTTGCGACCGAAGGGAGTTTTATGGTTCTGGTCACGATGGAAAATTTTTAGGGCGTCGTCCATCCGGTTTTGTTGCCCTAATTCCAGCGCTCGCAGGAATTGCGGTTGTTCGAGCCATCCGTCGGCGGGATGCAGCCAGCGCAGAAGTGCTGCGAGTTTATACGCCTGGCTGTAACGCTGTTGATAGAACAGTCGGTTTACCTTGGCTCTACCGAGGAGGGGAATCATCACCAAAATTGCCCACAGGCTACCACTCACCCAAGCTGCCCAGGCTGGGGAAAAATAGAACGTGGCGGCGGTGATCGTTAAGATGAAACTAGAGACGAGAATCCAGCCAAGGCTATCTCTTAAAGGCAAACGAGTTGCCTGTAGTAAGAGCGCAAGGCAGGAAAGGCAGACCATCCAAATCAAAATGCGATCAAGATCCATAAGTAATTTAACGGGATGACAGTTATGTCTTTGTCTGTAGTGTCTCCGTTGATATTAGATTACCTGGCTTTTTCCTTCTGCTTAGAGAGTCAATACAGTTTTTAGAGACTTAATTTTTGCGGTATCAATGCCGCATTCCAGTTTGGTTATAGGATTTAAGCTTCTCCATTTTCCTTTGCTAGCCGTAAATATAGCATCAGCTACCTTATCGGGATTGATAGCTTCAAAATCACCTATCTTATAGGTTGATAAGTAGTTGAGACGCTCAAAAATTTCTTCTCTCGATGCGCGTTTTACACTAATAGTTGCTGGTGGTGGTGGCGTTTTCAACTTGGGTGTAGGTGAGAAGAAAAATACTTGTTTTAGAGCATCTAATTTCTTACCTTTAATTATTCCACACTTGAGGCTAGGAATAGCATTAAAGTTTTTCCAGGTTTCTCTATCTGTTTCCGCGATGCGATTGGTAGCTTTAAGAACATCCAATCCCTTTAATGGGCTAGTTGGTTCTGAAACTAAATATCTGAGTGCAGACAGGATGGTATCTCTCGACGCTGTATTGAGATTTACCTTGGGAGAAACTTCTTGCGCCAGAATTTTCGCTTGCTCAATGTTTTGCGGCTCTGGATCGATAACAATACACCAAACCCTTTCTAACTCAGCTTGTTGGGCAACTGCATAGACAAAATGATTGCTAACAACTTGGTACTGGTAGTCACCAGTTTCCTTAACGATAACAGGAATCCAATTTCGACCACCCGATTGCAAAACAGCCTTAGCGGCTGCGTCAACAATAAACTCTGAACCAGAATAATCTTCTCCCGGTTCTATATCTTCTAAAGGTAAGTGCATCAAATTACCAAGATTGTCAAAATCACCCATGGCAAAAATACTCCTCAATTAATTTGTGATAGTATTTGTAAGCAGTAATATCTTTTAAAGCTGCTGGAACTCGGTAAAATACCGAATTTGAAACAATTGCGTATCCAGGAATACTAAATATTGTTTGGTTTTTATCTCCTGTACAATATTTCGGCCAGTAATAGGGCAATAAATCAAAATTCTTTGTTCTTTTAATGGTAATAATAAGCTTATATATAGCCGTATTTACTGCCTCTATTTGAGGGTCAGTTATTTTTTCGCCATTAAAAAATATTGGAAGTGCAACTGGGCCCCCGTCTCCCCTTTGATTTTTTACTTGTGGAATGAAATGTTTAATAACTTTAGCTGCATTCTCTAACGATGTTAAACTGTTGTGTTTTGTGGGAATGAGAATGACATCAGCTGAGTAGACGCTACTTTGACTAAAAAACATCCAGTTAGCAGGACAATCAATCAGTATGTAGTCATAATCATTCACCAATGGTTTAAGCAAGTCTCGCAGTCTAGCAGCGCGTTTCTGTATACTTGTAGTTATATGGCTAAGAGCATCTAAGTTTGAATCTGAAGGAATAACATCAAACTTGACCTTGTTTCCGCATTTGTATTGAACCTGAAAAGGCTGAATTGCTTTACGAACACTCAGGGTAGGATTTATTAAACAATTCGATAGAGTTACGATTCCTTCTTGTAGCCCCAGAGAGTTAGTTAAATCTTTTTGCTGCGGATCAAAATCGACTACAAGAACTTTTTTGCCTAATTTAGCGAAAGTAGCCGCTAAATTTATAGTTGTTGTAGTTTTACCTACTCCTCCCTTATTGTTGTAAATGCAAACTGTTAAAGCTTTGGGAGGTTTTTCTAATAAAGTTTTGATTCCAGAAATGATATTGTTAATATTACTTTCCTTAATTAAAAGATTAGGGGTAGCAGGAACGACAACTTTCTCGTGTCGCCGAAATAGTTGAATATGATTTGCATTAGTAATAATGCCCCATTGAGCTGTTTTACATTTAGGGGCAAGAAGATATTGCTGAATTTGATGTTTTGTCTTTTTGTAGTGAGGAGTATCTTCTGCTAAGTTAATCGTAGCTCCACTGGCTATTGCTCTACCCTTGACTTCAACAAGTAAATAGGGGTTATTAGGAGAAGATAAAAAAATATCACCATCAGAATTTTCCCGAGCGGCAAAATCTACTGATTTAGCACCGTCCCCAGTTTTAAATTGTGGATGTCGCTCTAGATCGTTGAATCCTAGTGCGTCTAAAAGTGGCTCTACAAACTGGCTGCTGACGATAGATTCTGTTGCATTTGGTGGAAGATAAGCCAAAATTCGGCTCCAGTCTGTGTTTGTCATTAGTTTTACTTAGAAGGCTGAAGATTATTTAGGTCAGCTTCTATATAATCAAACTTTTAGTTAAAACCACCTCGGTATTTCTCCCGATATAAATTCACCGAAAAGCAACACAAACTATAAATTTGGCAAAAACGCTTCCATCAAAAACAATGCCCTGCGATTTACAGCGTTTTTAAGTCTAGATGCATCTCATTCCCTGCTATAAAGCCGAGGCGGGAGTAGACAGGTTTGCCGGGTGGCGAGGCGTGTAAAACAACTCGCGTGCAGCCGAGGGATTTCAGGTAGTCGCTGGCTAGACAAGTGAGTTTTTTAGCAATTCCCTGATTTCGGTAAGGCGACTCCACATAAACACCCCAAATATAGCCATATTTCCGGTATTCTTCTTGGAGAATATGAGGGTAGAGACCAGCAAAAAGCTGACAACTCACAGAAGCGATCGCTACCCCGTCAACTTCCGCCACAAAAGCCTTATAGCCTAGCTCTCGGCGTGCGTTCTCTATAAACTGGAGCGTAATCTCATGCCAGTCAGAGCAGATAGAATCGGCGGGAACATCATTATCCCGCCACATTTGATAGAAGTGTTCGGCAATGAGGGAGTCTTCCTGTATTGCCTCCCTAAAATTGATATTTCGCTCCGTCATACCAACTAACCTGGCGCTGCCAACAAGGGATAAAAGTCTGTCTATTCTTATCGCAGTTTTCAACTCGCTGCAATACAGAATGTCGTAGGGGCACTCTTGCCTTGCGCCCCTACCCTTGTGGTACAGAAAGTGTGAAATCAGGACTCAGGACTCAGCACTATCAATTTCTACATCCAGCACCCTGACTAAAAATGCCCACTCATCCGCAATTTCCTCAATAATCTTAGTGGTAGGCTTCCCAGCTCCGTGTCCTGCTTTAGTTTCCACTCGAATGAACACAGGTTTTTCCCCCGCATGAGCCTCTTGCAACGCAGCGGCAAACTTGAAACTATGGGCAGGTACCACTCGGTCATCATGGTCTGCCGTGGTAATCATCGTTGCGGGGTAAGCGGTTCCAGGCTTTAGATTATGCAATGGGGAATAGGCGTAAAGTGCCTCAAACTCATCTGAATTATCTGGGGAACCGTATTCAGAACACCACGCCCAACCAATCGTGAACTTGTGGAAGCGCAACATATCCATTACCCCCACCGCAGGTAATGCTGCCCCAAATAACTCCGGGCGCTGCGTCATACAGGCACCCACCAACAATCCCCCATTACTCCCGCCGCCAATGGCTAGCTTGGCTGGAGAAGTGTACTGGTTATCAATCAGCCACTCTGCTGCCGCAATGAAGTCATCAAAAACATTTTGCTTCTTTAGCTTCATCCCCGCTTGATGCCAGTCTTCGCCGTACTCGCCACCGCCGCGCAGATTCGCCATTACATAGACGCCACCCATCTCCATCCACACCAAGCGACTGACTGAAAAACTGGGAGTTAGCGAAACATTAAAGCCACCATAGGCATAAAGGAACGTCGGGTTATTGCCATTGAGTTGCAATCCCTTTTTGTGGGTGACAAACATCGGCAACTGCGTCCCATCTTTACTGTGGTAAAAGACTTGCTTTGTTTCGTAGCTATCCGGGTTGAAGTCCACCTCCGGCTGACGGAAAACCTCGCTTTTCCCACTGACCATGTTGTAGCGATAGATGGTTGCCGGAGTGGTGAAGCTGGTAAAACTATAAAACGTCTCTGTATCATGACGCTTGCCGTTAAAGCCCCCGGCTGAACCAATCCCTGGTAATTCAACCTCCCGCACAAAAGACCCATCCAGCTCAAAAATCTTAATCGCGGAACGGGCATCTTGCAGGTAGTCGGCAACAAACTGATTATTCAGTAAACCGACGCTTTCTAGAGTTTCTGTTACTTGGGGAATCACTTCCCGCCAATTCTTCCGCGCGGGGTTGTTGATATCAATCGCCATGACGCGACCGCGAGGCGCATCTAAATCTGTGCGGAACCAGAAGACACTTTCGTCATTATCGATAAAGCCATAGCTCGCTTCAAATTCGCTGATGAGTTCCACAACTTCAGCATTGGGGTTGCTCAAGTCCTTGTAGAAAACCAAGTTTCTCGAATCCGTTCCCAACCAAACAGAAACAATTAGATAACGTCCATCCTCAGAAACACCACCACTAAAGCCCCATTCTTTTTGATCTGGGCGTTCGTAAATCAGCAGGTCTTCTGACTGAGGCGTACCGAGTTTGTGATAGTAAAGCTTTTGATAATAGTTAACGTCTTCGTACTGCGTTGCCTGATTCGGCTCATCGTAGCGACTGTAGAAAAAGCCTTGATTGTCGTGCGTCCAGGATGCGCCGGAGAACTTCACCCATTGAAGATGATCTGGCAGATTTTCTCCGGTTTCGACATCCAATACCTGCCATTCTTTCCAGTCTGAACCGGAAGTGGATAGCCCATAAGCCATCAGGTTGCCATCTTCACTGATAGCTAAACCGGATAAAGCGATCGTGCCATCTTCAGAAAGCGTGTTGGGGTCGAGCAATACTCTCGGCTCTGCGTCGAGGGAGGTTTGGGTGTAGAGAACGCTTTGGTTTTGTAAGCCATCGTTTTTGAAATAGAAGTAACGATTTCCTTCTTTGAACGGAATTCCAAACTTCTCGTAGTTCCACAATTGTGTCAGCCGCTGCTTAATCTTCTCCCGCGCCGGGATCTCATTGAGATAGCCAAAGGTGATTTGGTTCTGCGCCTCCACCCAAGCTTTTGTTTCTTCTGAATCTGGGTCTTCTAACCAACGGTAAGGATCGGCAACCTTTGTACCGTGATAATTATCAACTTGATCGCTTTTGCGGGTGGAAGGATAAGTGAGGGGTTGATCCGGATATGTCATGAAACGGGATTGTAGGCAGCATTGTATAGTCTAGCGCTCTTACCCTTGGGACTTTATCCCTCTGTAGCGTTGTTAAGAAGCGATGATATGTTGCTCGCGATCGCATCTGAAAAATAAGTAAAACTGGTTTAAATAACTGAGATATTGCACAACAGCAGTCACTAAGGAATGGCTTGCTCAAGTTAGGGACTGAATTATGCTTATTTTCCAGCCTTTGTCAGTTTTTTCATGAGATGGATGCTTGAGGGAAAGACCTAGTGTATTAAAGTTGTGGCAGTTCAATCAGAGAAATAATCATGGCAGACCTAACTGAACAAAAATGCACGGCTTGTAATAAAGATGCGCCGTCTGTTACCCAAGAAGAAATTGCTGAACTCAAGCCGATAATTCCCGACTGGAACCTGATTGATGTAGATGGAGAGCCTCGTCTAGAGCGTGGCTATAAGTTTCCTGATTTTCAAACAGCACTTGCCTTTACTAATAAAGTTGGTGAAGCCGCAGAGGAAGAAGGGCATCACCCCGCACTGCTCACTGAGTATGGCAAAGTAAGCGTCAGTTGGTGGACTCACGCTATTTCTGGGTTGCACAAAAACGACTTTATCATGGCAGCTAAAACGGATGCGATCGCTAAAGAATTTGTTACTAAAAAGTAAGCAAGGCTGGGGTTAATTGGGAGAAAGGGTGAAGTATAAATAAAGTTATTGGTTCTCCTCATCTCCCCATTAGCTATGAACTAGCAGCCACAAGCCAATCCCAAAATACAGATTGCTTCAATTCCCCTTCCCACATAGAATTAAACCAATTCGCAGCCCCACACAAGACCGTCCCTTGACTCGGAGGAATTATGACTAATCGCCCAATTATCCTTGGTATTGTTGGTGACAGTGCCGCTGGTAAAACCACATTGACACGAGGACTAGCTCAAGTATTGGGCGAAGATGATGTCACAGTAATCTGTACAGATGACTATCATCGCTATGACCGGACGCAGCGGGCAGAATTAGGGATTTCTGCACTACATCCCGACTGCAACTATATGGATATCATTGAGCAGCATCTGATTTTGCTCCGTAGTGGACAACCGATTCTCAAGCCAATTTATAACCACAGCACGGGGATGTTTGATCCGCCAGAGTACATCAAGCCGAATAAGTTTGTGATTGTGGAAGGCTTACTCGGTTACTCAACTCGTGGAGCCCGTGATGAGTACGACGTGAAAGTGTTTTTGGCACCTCCGGAGTCAGTCCGTACTCAGTGGAAAGTCAAGCGCGACACGATGAAACGGGGCTACAGCAAAGAACAGGTTCTCGAACAACTACAAAAACGAGAGGCGGATTCTGAAGCGTTTATCCGCCCCCAACGCAAGTGGGCAGATATTGTCGTTAGTTTCTATCCGTCTGAGAGTGAATCCGAGCAAAACGATTTACTCCTAAATGTGCGCTTGGTACTCAGACCGACTATTCCTCACCCAGAACTCGATAAGATTTTGGCACCTGGCGAGGAGCATTCCCCCTCTGCGGTTCGGCTCGATCTTGACCGCGATATGGGTAAACCCGTCGATGTTTTAGAAATTGATGGTCATGCTACTGGCGAACAAGTGCGGGACATGGAGCGGATGTTGTGCAACGAAGTCCCTTATTTAGGAAAATTCTGTAGCTTGGGAGGCAATACCAACCTCGGTCAGGTAGTTGGGACAACCGGAGAAATTCTTCAAAGCTACCCTCTAGCTATGACACAACTCCTTGTTGCCTATCACATGCTCAAAGCGGCAAACATGTATCAAGTGGTGCCAACTGCCGAGTAGGCAATGGAACCGTAGAGACGTATACCGTAACGTCTCTACCTACAACAACACCTAATCTTCTTCCGTTGTTGCTTCTGAGGGCCAAAGGAGACGTACTGCTATTAGAGCAAATCCTACGGCAGCGATCGCTTTTAATATTCGTACAGGCAGTAACTGGGCAATTCCTTCTCCTGCCAAAGTACCGATCAGGGTAGTGAGAAGCAGTGCCGTTACAGAACCCAAAAAGACGGCGCGGGGAGAAGGAGAACTTCCCCCTAATGCGATCGCCGCCAGTTGGCTTTTGTCTCCAATCTCCGCCAAAAATACGGTAATAAAGCTCAGTCCCAGAAGTTGCCAGTCCATGTTGTTTGATATGTGTTTAGTGCTAATCCTTAACAGGGAGATGAGGAGCAGGGGTGATGGGGAGCCGGGGAGCAGAGGAGCAGGGGTGCAGGGGAGCAGGGGAGAGAAAAATTGACGACGATTAGCCATTACTCCAATCGCATACTTCACCCTTCATACTTCATACTTTCTCCCCGACTCAGGACTCACCCTCGTTCCTAGTTCCTAAATCTGCACCACGTCCCACAGCAGCAGCACAGAAATGAAAAGTAAAAGGGTTCCGGCGGCGACTTCTAGTGTTCTGGGAGAAAGACGACTAGCTAGCCAGCGACCGAGCAACACTCCTAGTAAGCTAGTTGCAACTAGTGCCGTTGCTGCACCTGTAAAAACGAGCCAAGGAGATTGGGATTCGGCACTCATTAACAACGTGGCTAACTGAGTTTTGTCTCCCATTTCTGCAAAAAAGATGGTCAAAAATGTGGAGCTGAATATCGCCCATTTCTCCCGTTTTTGCGCCTGTACGGGTTTTTCTTGTTTCTGGGGATTGGAGAGAGTCGGCTGTTGCGATCGCTTTTGTTTCATCACTGACCAGTTGAGGTCGGATTGGTTTTTCAGTAGAGGTTCAATCGCGGCTAGGGAGAGAGTCGGTCGAGAAGAAAGTTTCACAACAGCTCGAAAATTATTTTCATAATTATCTCATCTTTTCCAAACTTTACCACAACCTTTTCAAATGCCGACTTCCTGATTAAAGCGAATTTGTTCTAAACTGCGATCGCCATAGACGGCATCAATCTGCTCTTGGCAACAGTCGATAGCAAAATCATTGACTTCCTCCGGTTCAATACCGTACATATCCTGAAAAATGTCCGGTTCTACCCGACAAAAACGCGGTCTGTCATCATAGATGCGGCATTCTCGCGTTTCCTGCTCAAAGTTTATGCACCAGCCGCCCTCCCCTACCATACTCAGGTACTGTTCTAATTCTGCGGGTGACAAATACTCCTCTAGCCCCGGTCGTTCTGAGGGGTCAAGATGACAGCACGCACCACATTGCTTTACACAACGCCAATTCGCCATTACTTACAATTTTGTTCAAAATTCCCAGCCCATTCAGCTTATCGAGTTTTCACCGCTTCTGCCCGATACACAATCTTTCATTGAGTTTTATATATTTTTATAAAATTAATTAAAAAATCCTACCAATTGCCGGGTAAAATCTTAATAACCTTAAAGTTTTTCAGTTTTCTATCAAATTCTTTGGAACAAGATTGGGAGGATATATGGATTTAAGTTTTCTAGGAAATATTAACTGGGAAGTCATCGCTCAACTCACCATGCTAGCGGCGATCGTTCTTTCTGGCCCCATAGTGATTTTCGCATTAGCTGCTCTCGGCGGCGACCTATAGATCACTGTTAACCCAGTCTATTAAAAATTAATAAATCTTTAAGAGCGACACTCACTGGTGTCGCTCTTTTTTTAGTCCTGAGTCCTGAGTGCATCGATTTGGTCAGACCACCCTGCTCGGAGTGTATCGTTGGCTCGTGAGAAGCGCTGATTGCTTTTACCCTGGCTCACTACGCTTACCTATCTACCGACCCATTTGAACTTCCCGACTGGGGAGCTTGTTCCCAGCTAGCGCATTGCAAACCTTGTTGCCTGAAGTTGTGCTGTCCCTCCTTTTGCTTGAGGTTAAACGAACACGTCCTTTATTGAATGCCTTTGGACTAGATCTTCAATTAACTGAGGCAATCATATAGTACATTTGTTCTGACACAAGAGGTGAGTATGGATATAACTGGTGAAGAGTTGCTCAGGCGCTACGCTGCTGGGGAGAGAGATTTCACGGGAGTCAAGCTGAAGTACGTTGACTTGAGCGGGGCTAACTTGAGTGGGGTTAATTTGACCAATGCCAGCTTGGGGGGGGCTAACCTCGAGAGGGTCAATTTCAGTCAATCAATTTTAAGACGAGCAAATATGGCTGGTGTTTGGATGAGTAACGCCAATTTGGAAGGAGCTGACTTGAGTGGTGCCACCTTCCAAGAGAGCAATTTGACTGGAGCTAACTTCAGGGAGGTCAACTTCGAAGGAGCGAGTTTGGTTGAGACTGCTCTGCATGATGCCAATCTGGAAAGAGCCAATCTCAGAGGCACTATCTGGGGAGAAACTACCAACCTGACCAACGCTAATCTTAAGGGAGCTATCTGGGAAGACGTTGTGGGAGAACCCATCAGACAAAATACCATCATGCCAAACGGGGAAGTTATTACTGATGAGATTGAGTTACCCGACGGCTCCAAAATAGTTCCCTAGCCCCATTTCTGCTAGTAGGGGAGCAGCAAAAGGATTGCTCGTGCTGTCTTCCCTAAGAACTTCCCGAATTTCTTGAGGGATATTAGTATACCTACTCCGACAGTTCCAAGGCGTGAATAGCGGCTTTAATAAGTTGGAAGTAGTGCGGCTGGGTGACATCCACCTCCTTTGCCTCTTGCCGATGCTTGCCTAAAAGCCCTAGGCGTTGTCCTTTTTGGATTGCCAGAACTTTTCCTTCTGGGTTTTGAATTTTCAGTTCATTGTCTAACTCATAAAGACTGCAAGTGTAGTGGCGTTCGTTGTGGTGAAACTCAGCTGTCTTGGGAGGAGGCGGGGGAGAAACAGGTAAGCGCACGCCAACTAACTCCAACTCAATCGAGATGTTGCCGTTCCAAACATTGCGTTTGAGTTTATAGGCAATATCGACGAGGGAGGGGAGGGGATAGTAGTCACCCCAACGCCACGCGATCGCTTTTATAGTCATCGATTGATTAAATGGACTCAGCGTTAACTTGAGGTGTCCTTTACCAATGGTTTTTTGCTCAAGCACCTTTACATTGGGCGTCCAGAAAACAGGATCGGGGTTGCCAATGCCGCAGGGATGAAGAGTGTCAATTTGCTGATAGAGGTCAAGGGTGATTTGGCTCAAATCTGCCTGAACATCAATGGCGACTAGCGGCTTGAGGTGTTCTGGTTCTAAGCATTGATGAGCAAAGGTACTGAGGGAGGCTTGAAAAGCTGCCAAATTTTCAGCGGGTAAGGAAAAACCGCCAGCGGCTTTGTGTCCGCCAAACTTTCCGAGTAAATCCTGACAAAACTGTAGCGCCTCAAATACATGAAACTCTGGAATTCCCCGTGCTGAACCCCGGATATGTTCGGCGGTTTCCCCTTCGTAGGTGCCGATAAATACAGGAACGCCATAGCGTTCTAACAAGCGGGAGGCAACAATACCGATGACGCCGTGATTCCAACCAGATTTTACAATGACTAATACTCGTTGTTGGTGTAAATCAAGTTGCTGTTCTTCAACTAATGCGATCGCTTCTTGTTCAATTTGTTCGCATAGCTGCTGACGATGTTGGTTAACTTGTTCGCACTGCATCGCCCGTTCCAGCGCTATCCCAGGCTCATCGGTTGTCAGTAAATCAATGACAATTTGAGGATCTCCAATCCGCCCAATGGCATTAATTCTTGGCCCCAGTTTAAAGCCAATATCCTCTGGCTTCAAGGATGATTGAGGTTTTACCGCCGACTCTGGACTTGGGGCGACCGACTCCGGACTAACACCTGCAAGCTGAATGAGTGCTTGTACCCCAGCAAGTTGAGATTGGGGTAAGAGTTGCAAACCTCGCTTGAGCCAGCGGCGATTGATACCCGTTAGGGGGGCTAAATCAGCGATCGTTCCCAGAGTAAACAGTTCCAGTAACAGTGCGGTCAATCCTTTGAGTTGTCCTAGTTCCTGCGCCAACGTCACAGCCAAAATATAGGCAACTCCTACGCCCGCTACTCCTCGGTAAGGAGAAGATTCGGGAATCAGCTTGGGGTTAAGAATTGCATCGGCGGGGGGAAGTTTTTCGGGGAGGTCGTGGTGGTCTGTGATAATAACGGTCAAGCCTAAATCTACAGCTAGGGCGATCGCGTCATAGGCAGAGATGCCGTTATCAACGGTGAGAATCAGCCCCACCCCTTCATTAGCACACTCTTCTACAATGCGTTGATTGATGCCATAGCCGTCTTTCATCCTGCTAGGAATGGCGTAATCAACGTCTGCTCCCAACTGCCGCAATGCCCGCAATAATAACGCTGTGCTAGTCATACCGTCAGCGTCGTAGTCCCCTACTATGGCGATTTTTTCTTGTTGAGCGATCGCATCTTTGAGAAACTGTACGCTAATTGCCAAATCTGGAAACTCCTCCAGTGGCGCGGGCATCGTTTGCGATTCTGGATTTAAAAAAACTTGCGCTTGCGCGACTGTCTCGATCCCCCGGTTAATTAATATCTGGCTCAACACCAGGGAAAGCCCTGTTGCTTGTGCAAGTTGGGTCGCTTTTCGCGTCTGCAATGGAGCGATTTGCCACCGCTGATTAGGTAAATTGGGCGTAGGGCGGTAGGACTCAGAGGGAAGTAAGTTTTGCACAGGCATTGTCGCTCAAAATCACAGCACCGATCGATTATGAATCATTAGCCTGCTGAAGGGATCGGTGTTATTTCCTAAAATCCTGAGAGAAGCATCTGCTGAACGAGCTTGGCTTGCCCTTTTTAGTGTTATTAAAACAAGAAGGGTAAGCTAGCAAATATTTACTTTCCACCCATCAAGAACAGGAAACGGTCTAAATCGATACAGTGATTTTTGGAATCCCCTACTATATTCGGTACTGCAAATAGGGGCGGCAAGATGTCAAAGAATATTAATCCGACCATCATCGCGGAGATAAACTGAGCGATCGCCCGTTAGACTCCCCCCCGGACGCACCTCAATCCTTAGTAGTCGTGCTTCTGGTTTGCGGATATTAACTTGCAATGGCGCTCCCTGAGCATCCCAAAACACTACAGAAAAATTGGGGTCAACGGTGCCACCGCGCAGGAAAGAAAGCACTTGTCCCGGACTCACAGGTAGCGCATCAGTGCCGTAGACTTGCTGAACTCGCAGCACACCAGAGGTAAGGTTGGCAACCTCCACTGTGATCCGTTGCCCTGGAATGAACTGCACAGGCTGCGGGCCACAACTTGTCGCCGCCACACAGGTTCCGGCTTGGGCTAACTTCGGCTGTTCAGCACCACTCAGCATTAAGGCAGTTGCCATTAAGACACCTGGTAGCAGTTTATACATCGTTTCCTCTTGGGCATCACTTCTGTGTATTTTGATTTTGGCAGAGAAATGCGATCGCCTTTCTGACTAATTTAGGCGAACTTAGTACATCAAGGCATCCACTCCAAAACAATCCCTACCCGGCTATCTTTTGCTTCCCTAGAATTTTGCTTCTGGATGTCTGTAGCAAGGCGCAAGTTGCGAGTCACCGCATAGCCCACAGAAAGCGTGGTAATGCCCACTTCATTACTGCTACCGGGAGAGACAAAACTCTGAGTTAAAGAAACATCAGCCGCACCTGTTCGAGACAACGCCAGCATCAACCGCGCCCCCACATTTACACCATCTGTCGAGTAATTGCCCGTTTCTATATAGCGGTAGCCTACCTGCGGGGCAAAATTGACATAACTACCGAGGGGACGCACGTAGTAACGTAAATCTGCGCCGACTGATTCTCGGTTGCCTTTAAATGTTGCCTGGTAATCTGCACTTACCGTCAAACCACTACGACCGAGAAACACATCCTCTACCCCAACATTAAATCCCCCTTCCTGGTTAGTTGAGGGAAATTGAGAATAGCCCAACCGCAGCCGAGTGCGAAAACTAGGATCGTTGCGGATGGCGTCTAAAACATCTGGTACCTCCTCCAACCACCGCTGTAATACCGGACTGTTTTCAATAATCTCTGGACTCAAATCCAACTGTTCCGCTGCTGAGTTGGGCGTCGCTGCGGGTTGAGGTGTGAGTAAATCTGCTGGAGTAGGCTCTGTTTGGCTTACCTGTATTGCGTCCTCTTCCTCCCCCATTTTTAAGGAGGGCTGGGGGGCATCTACCGCCATAGAATTGCCCTCAAGTGGCAGGATATTGATGGCACTGTTAGGAGTTAGACCCCTACCCGTTAGCGAGGAGAAGGTTTCTGCCTTTCCTGAAATAGAAGGGGGCTGGGGTGTGAGGTTTTCTAGATTGAAGTCATCCTGGTTTTCTACCCCAACCGTCTCTGCATCCAGAACAAGACTAGGAGACTCTGCTGGCAATGCTTCACCCCAAACTGGAGTAGCCACGGCTAGTAAAATCATACTTACCCACCAGCCATGGACTGGCAGTTGTGGGATAGACCCCCAACCCTCTTTGAGGAGGGCTATAAGTAAAGCTTGTCTTAACTGCCAAGCATTTTCTCCCAATCTCATTCTTTACATCCTTTCCTATCAGTTTCCGTGGCACAAAAAAGCGGTTCTACAGATTGCAGAACCGCTAATTTTCAAAGTCAGCAGAAAAGTTATTTAGCGAGCAACACCATGGGTTGCTACCGCATCAATCGGCTTCATTAGGTACAGGCGCAACAATTGCCAGCCTATAGAAGCGATTGGAGGTACTTTCTGGAAGAACTTCAGGAATTTTGGTGTGTTCGATTCGGCGATCGCACTTAGTTTCTCATTATTTTGCACGCACTTTTCTAGGCGATCGTAAAATTCCGGATTCTCTACATCCAGAACCAGTGGGAACACCCGTCCAGCGGTTTCATTGGTCTTCAAGATCACATGCTTGTCATACTCCCGCGCCTCCAATCCCAAAGCGGCATAGAAGTCAGCACGTTGGATGTCATTGAGATACATTGTCGCAAACACCGACAACAAGAAAAATCGACACCACAGCTTGGCTTTCCAGTCATTCAAAAACTGGGGTTGTGCGCGCATCAGAGCATCGAAGAAGTCACCGTGGCGGTTCTCATCCTGACACCAGTTTTCAAAAAAGCGGAAAATCGGATAGATTCTATCTTCCGGATGCGCTTCTAAGTGCCGATAAATGGTGATATACCGCCAGTAGCCAATCTTTTCAGATAGGTAGGTGGCGTAGAAGATGAACTTGGGCTTAAAGAAAGTATATTTGCGGCTCTTTGTCAGGAAGCCTAAATCCAGCGACAGGTTAAAGTCCGACATCGCTTTATTGAGGAATCCCGCGTGACGCGCTTCATCCCGCGACATCAAATTAAAGCATTCTGCCAAGACAGGATTTTTATCTTTTAAGCGGCGTCCAAGTTCCTTGTAGAGTAAGAAGCCTGAAAATTCCGCTGTGCAAGAACGCTCTAGAAACTCAACAAACAGCTGCCGCTTTTCACCGTCGATGTGATCCCAAGATTGCTCAAATTCCTCATCCCGGACGAAGTGATGGCGATTGTAATCAACACGGAACTCTTCCAGGATCGCTTGCAGCTCCTCTTCATTGGGCGAAAGATCCATCCGCGCCATTTCATCAAAATCGGTGGTGTAGAACCGGGGCGTCAACAGGGTTTCCTTTGACGGGACTTTCACCCCGGGTCGTATCTCTTCAGAACTGGGTTTTTTAAGGGAATCTACCATAACTTAATTGCTCACTTGTCTTTTGACTCTGGGCGGGAGTAGTGTGGCGATACTACGAGCAACTCACAAAATTACCCAGACTGGGCTGCGTTCCAGTCTACCAAGGAACTCAGTGAGCAGAAGCCTCTTTTGGCATTAAGAGTTGCAACATCATGTCAAGTTATATGACATTGTGACTTGTTTTGTGGCTGCAATGTTATAGAGAAAAGCTAATCCTACGGTGGCGATCGCTCTCTACTAGAGAGGCTGTTTGCTCTTACCGCAACCTACTCCCTAAATTCCTAATTCCACGTCAGCCACTTCTGGGCATTCAGGCGCTGGATAGTGTACATCACCAGCAGGTCTAGCGTTACTCGGCGCTCATCAATCATGAACGACTCCAGAGTACTAGCCTTGCCACCACTAGCCGCGCAGGAAAAGGCTTTTTGTTTACTGATATCTTCCTCAGGGAAATAGACATGAAACTTCCGCTGACCATTTTTCCAGGAACCCGCCACTTGCCAGCAGTCTTCTCCTCCCTCCAAACCAGCCGTCTGAAATTTGTCTTTAACAAACGTTAAATCCACTTCCTTAGCGCCTTCCTCAGCTAAGGCAGTTTGTAAGGCTGGGATGTACTCTTGTTCAATAAACTCTGGAAAAGGCTTATCTTCAGGAGCAGGAGGCTTTTCTTTTTTAGCTTTGGCAGCAGGTTTTTTAGCTTTATCGTCTGCGCCCTCTTCCGCTTTAGCTCGAGGCTTTTTCTCTGCGGCAGGTTTGGTTGCTGACTTTGACTCCTTATCGGCATCTTTGGGATTAGGCGACGTTTCTCCGCTTTCGTCTTCTTTTAGCGCCTGCGCCCCTTTTTGTTGCTTCCCTGCTACTTCTGTGGGTTTGTCTTCAGTAGCATTAGGGTTTACTTCTGGATTTGTGGCTTTGGGATCGGGTGCATTCGCCGAAGGAATGTCAGTTGCCTCCGGTTCATCGGTACTAGCAACATTTTCTTTAGAAACACTGGGAGTCCGTGCCTCCCCAGCCGCAGGATTGTCAGGCGCTTCTTCCGAAATTCTGGCATCTTGTGCGGTTTCGTCGTTTTGATTGGAATTTTTTTCGTCTGCCATTGTTCAAATAAATAATCTATTAGTGGAGCATTCGCCCAGATAATACCTGGAACTATAAACCTTCGTAACCATCTTAAACTGATTGCCGCAATGCGGTTAAAGCCATTCTTAAGTGGCAGCATTGCGGCAATATTATCTTGCTTTTGGCAAGGAAACGATCGGGAGTAGATAAATTGAGCTTGCTCAGCCTCCAGCTACGGCAGGTACGATGCTGACTTCATCACCATCGCTCAGGGAGGTTTGAGGCCCCTCTAAAAAGCGAATGTCTTCACTATTGACGTAGAAGTTCAAAAAGCGACGAGGCTTACCCTCTTCATCACACAAACGTGCCTTAATGCCAGGACAGCTAGTTTCTAGAGAGTTCAGCAATTCAGTAATGTTGCTGCCATTACATTCAATCGTTGCTTGATCGTTGGTGAATTTTTGCAGTGCAGTAGGAATTAGAACTGTAACAGCCATGGGTGAGTAGTTAAACCTTAGTTGTTGGTTGCTAGAAGCTTTGGATTAGTGGTTTTTAGTTGTTCTTTGCAAAACTAACATCTAAAAGCCACTAACTGATTAAACCAATACTTGTTGCCAGTCAAGGCGCTCTAGAGTGCGAGAACGTTCTAGTGCCCGCTCAAAACTATCCAGCTTTGGCTCAATGGTTAGAGGTTCGCCAATGTAGCCTTGAACGGCTTCTTGAGTTTTCAGACCATTGCCCGTGATGTAGACAACGGTAGTTTCGTCGGGGTCAATCTTTCCTGCTTCTACCAATTTCTGTAGCACGGCAACTGTGGTGCCACCTGCGGTTTCGGTGAAGATGCCTTCGGTTTCTGCCAGTAGCTTAATGCCTTGGATAACTTCAGCATCGCTGACTGATTCGATGTTGCCGTTGGTTTTTCTAGCAACTTCTAGGGCATAGATGCCGTCAGCCGGGTTGCCGATGGCAATGGACTTGGCGATGGTGTTGGGCTTGACGGGGTTAACGAAGTCACGTCCTTCGCGGAAGGCTTGGGCAATGGGAGAACAACCATCGGCTTGTGCGCCACTGAAGCGAACGGCTTTATCTTCAACTAAGCCAACTTTGATGAATTCTTGAAAGCCTTTGTAGATTTTGGTGAACAAGGAACCGGAGGCAAGGGGAGCAACGATGTGATCCGGTAGCTGCCAGCCGAGTTGTTCGGCAACTTCAAAGCCGAGGGTTTTGGAACCTTCGGAGTAGTAGGGTCGCAGGTTGATGTTGACAAATCCCCAACCATGTGTATTTGCAACTTCACAACAGAGGCGGTTGACTTGGTCGTAGTTGCCCTCAACTGCCATGACCGTTGGGTTGTAGATGAGGGTGCCTAACACTTTTCCAGATTCTAAGTCGGAGGGGATGAAGACACAACAATCTAATCCAGCATGAGCTGCGATCGCGGCGGTAGAATTAGCTAAATTTCCCGTGCTAGCACAAGATACGGTCGAGAAACCTAATTCCTGCGCTCTGGTTAGGGCAACAGACACCACCCGATCCTTAAAACTGAGGGTGGGCATGTTGACGGCATCATTTTTTATATAGAGATTTTTAATACCTAGGCGGCGTGCCAAGCGGTTTGCTTTTACTAACGGGGTCATTCCCGTACCGACATCAATAGGAGTCTGAGTACTAACGGGCAAGAAATCGCGGTAGCGCCAGATGGAGTTAGGGCCGGCTTGAATGCTTTCGCGAGTAACGCGGCGGCGCAGGAGGTCGTAGTCGTAGCTCACTTCTAATGGCCCAAAGCACAACTCACAAACGTGCATCGCTTGCAGTTCGTACTCAGTACCACACTCTTTACACTTGAGGGCTTTCGTAGCAGCAGTCTGCGATGTTTGGGGTTGAGTTGCTTGGGTCATGGGTAAATTTTCTTAATATATCTGTCAACAGTCGATTAACAGTAACACAAGCAAAAATACCCGTCAAATATACCCGACTCTTTTTGTCGGGTTTGAACTAGACAGGAAATCTGAAGGTAAAGATGTTTTCTACAACGTCTCTACTGGATTTTTGCCCCTCGTGTCACTTATAAACCTTGAATTTTCGTTCTCAAACCCACTTTTTGAGGCGGCTGATAGGCTCTCTCTACCTCTTCTTAACTCTGCACTCCTGTTAGCCGCCGCTAACGGGGGGAATCAAGACTACCTCGTCACCATCGTGGAGAATTGTGTCGGGTTCTACAAATTGGAGATTAACGCCGAAGCGGGTGACATCTCGCCACTGTTTGAGTTCTGAATGTTCGGTAAGTAAGTTCTCTAGTACAGTGACTACTTGCGTTTCTGGGGGGTATTGCCGCACCAACTCAGGTACACCGTAAGCTTCCTGGTAGGCGGCGAAGAGTTTGATGGTGATGGTGATTGGAGATTCCGGCATGGCATTTATATGAACCACAGAGGACACAGAGGGCACGGAGAGTAAGGAGGTTGATCAACTTTTTTGTTCTAGGGCAGTTTTGAGGTCAATAACTGTGCTGATCAAGGCGGCATGAACGAAGGTTTGAGGGAAGTTTCCTAGCATCTGCCCAGTTTTTGGATCGGCTTCTTCGGCAAATAATCCGAGGTCGTTGGCATATTCTAGGGCGGCGTCGAGGATTGCATAAACTCGTTGGAAATCCCGACGCATTACCCAGTACTGTGCTACCCAAAGGCTTCCTGCTAGAAAGGCTCCTTCGTGGAGTGAGTCGAATTTCTCTAGGTGGCGGCGGTACAGATATCCAGTAGCGCGATCGCGCTCTAACGCTTTCATGGTAGCTAGCATCTCCGGGGTATCAGGCGGCGTATACGCCCATACGGGAAAGAGTGCGGCTGAAACATCCACGGCTTCGCCGCCTGCGATCGCTGCGTAAGCCCCCTCTGAGGTCAGACATTTCTCAGCAACGAAGTGTCGAATGTCCTGCACGGCTCCCCGCCAGCGTTGCGCTTGCGCTTCACACTCGGCAAACTGGGCAATGTAGTCTAAACCGCAGGCGACGATAACCTTGCTGGAGGTGTACTGGAGTTTCTCCCGTTCCTCCCAAATCCCGTAGTCAGGCTCACTCCAATGCTCGGCTAAAAATTCAGCGATACGTTCAATGAGCGACCAATGCTTTTTTGTTCCACAGTGGCTGTAGATGAGCTTGGCAGCTAGCAGCACATTCCCATAGGCATCAAGTTGTAGCTGTTCGTTGGCGCTATTGCCGATTTGTACAGGTTGGCTGCCACGGTAGCCGACAAAGTTGAGGGTTTCCTCCTCTGGAGCTATTTCACCGCTGAGGGTGGAAAAGGGAAGTAGCGGCATGTTACCGGAATCGCGACTGAAGCCGCAGATATAGTCGAGAAAGCGTTGCTCCTCAGTTCCGTTGCTGCCTGCACGGATCAAGGCGCTGGCGATCATGCCTGCATCCCGAAGCCAGACGTAGCGGTAGTCATAGTTCCGCTTTCCTCCCAAAACCTCTGGCAGGGAGGTGGTAGCTGCAGCGATAATACCGCCATTTTCCTCGAAGGTAAGCAGACGCAGTACCCGCAGCGAAGCTGCAACTTCCCGCTCGTAGGGGCCATGATACGTGGCGTGGGAAGCGATCTGCCGCCAGCATTCGAGGGTTGTTTCGAGCCAAGCGTCCACCTCTTTGCTGGTGGGGGAGGTGAGGGATTCGTTCACCAGCACTGCCCAACCGGGTTCGCCTTGAGGAATCGTGAAGCGGACGCATTCCCCTATGATCGCAAGTGGATGGGAGGCGTAGAGATAATGGCGATCGTCGATTTGTACTGCCTGAGCGATGTTTTGGAGTTTCAGCGGACGCCGCCCGTAGTCCGGCGCAGCCTGTAAGGTCACTGTAACTTCGTTTGGTGCAGGCGAAAACTGACGACAAATCCCACGCGGCGTATTTTCTCCCAAAGGCATCCAATCTGTAACCCGCAGTTCGCCATTAGGGGTCGCGAAGGTTGTTTCTAATACCCCACTATCTTCTAGGTAGCGGCGACGGGCAAAAGTGGTATCGGGCGATCGCATTATCCAGATTCCACCCCGTTTTGGGTCGAGCAATGCCGCTAACAGGGAAGGGTAATCGAAACGTTCCGGACAATACCAGACGACAGCCCCCTTTGTAGTGATGAGGGCAGCAGTGCGGCGATCGCCAATAATCCCCAAATCGCGAATATCGGGGAAGTCGTTCTCTCCCATTAAAAAGCTATCCGAAAGTAGATGTGAGAAATTCCTAACCACAGAAGAACATAGGATTAATGTCTGGTAGTCACAGCTTAAAGATGATTTTTTAAGATAGCTTTTCAATACCAGCTAAACGCTTTGTATAGCCTGTTTTGCTTTCAGAGTACTTTCAGAGTTTCTGCTCTATGCGGCGAAACTCGTGTTCCACTTCTGCCCAGAGTGACTTGTTGTGGGGGTCAGTGCGGAGGGCTTTTTTCAGATAACTCCTAGCTTTATTGAACTGCTTTTCATTTACCCAATAACGTCCCCAGCGAGAATAGGCGATCGCCTGCCACTGTCGCACTTCCAGATCTTGAGGAATGCGCTGTGCTAACCCTTCTACCAGCGCGATCGCCCGAGGAAATCTCTGCTCTTTTAATAATTGCTGTAAATGCAGATAAGACTGCCGCTTGAGTAGCTGTTCCGTTTCTGTCAATGGCGGCTGCGGAGGAGTCGGTTTTGGTTTTCGAGTAACCTCAGTCGTGGGGGCTGTTGGGAAGGGAGGAGTAGACAGGGTTTGCGCCACAGTAACTCGATCCAGCTCTTTGAGGAGGAACTGGTAAGCTTCGGTGGCGGCGATAAACTTGTCTTGCGCTTGCCGATCCGACGGGTTGACATCCGGGTGATATTGTCGTGCCAAGCGTCGATAAGAGGATTTGATTTCAGCGACAGACGCTTCAGAAGTAATTCCTAATAGTCGATAGCAATCTGCCAGATCCATTGATACGCCATTCGTTAGATGTCAACCATCGTTGATCATGTGTCATTTAATACCTTACTCAAGACAAAAGACAATGGGCAACTGATAGCCAAATAAATTCCCATAAAACAAGGGCAGCTCAACAAGGGCTGCCCTTATTTCCTACCCTGCGGTTCTACAGGGTTTGCTCTTCAATGACACGGTCAATTAAACCGTACTCCTTCGACTCTTGAGCAGACATGAAAAAGTCACGATCCATGTCTTTTTCAATCTTCTCAATGGAGTTACCCGTATTGTCGGCGTAAATTTGGTTGAGTTGATGCCGGATTCTGATAATTTCTCTAGCTTCAATCTCAATATCTGTGGCTTGTCCCCGTGCGCCCCCAGATGGTTGGTGGATCATGATCCGCGAGTGGGGTAAAGCAAGGCGCTTTCCCTTCTTACCAGCAGCCAGCAGGAAGGAACCCATTGATGCCGCCAAGCCCACACAAATGGTCACGACATCAGACTTAATGTGCTGCATGGTGTCATAAATTGCCATGCCTGCGGTAACAGAGCCACCAGGCGAGTTGATGTAGAGGTAGATATCTTTGCCAGAATCCTCTGAATCCAGATAAAGCATGACAGCGATAATCTGGTTAGCAATTTCGTCATCAACTTCTTTACCTAAGAAAATAATCCGTTCCCGATAAAGACGATTGTAGATATCAATCCACTGAGTATATTGTTCCCCAGGCATTTGATAAGGAACTTTTGGTACGCCGATTGGCATTGCATTTGCTCCGAATTAAAAAAAGAATAATCAGTTGAATGCCTTCATAAGTGAGGCAGAAAGATCATAAAAAGCTGCAAACTAGTCTTAAGAAACCCCAGCAGGTAGCGGTGGATTAGCAAGATCGCTAGTCTCTAGTACGCGGTCAATCAAGCCGTACTCTTGTGCCTTTTGAGGTGACATGTACAGCATTCGATCCATATCCTTGGCAATTTTCTCTGCGGATTGACCAGTGTTGCGCGACAAAATATCAAGCATCGTTGATTTATTAGCCAACACTTCTTTCGCCCGAATTTGAATATCCGTGGCTTGACCGCGAGCATATGCCTTCGGCTGATGCAAGACAATGGAGGCATTCGGTAAGCTTGCCCGACATCCTTTTGTCCCCGCAGAAAGGAGCATCGCCGCCATACCCATTGCTGAACCAATACAGATGGTGTGGATGGGTGGCTTGATGTAGCTCATCGTGTCACAGATGGCAAAGGCTTCGGTTTCAAAGCCAACAGGTTCGCCGTTGTAACTGGAGGTGCCTGTGGAGTTAATGTAGATTTTAATCGGCTTGTCGGGGTCTTCGTACTGCAAGTACAAAAGTTCCGCTACGATCAATTCGGTTACCGCTGGCACCAAAGGCATACCCAGATAAACAATCCGCTCATTCAGCAGTAGCGAGGGTAAGTCTGGCGGCGGTGTCCGGTATGTGCTACGACCGTAGTAGCTGGACTGAACAGCCTGAATGGGTATCTTCATGGTGTTGGGGGCTGCAATAATGGCGCTATCTTTAAACATAGTAGCGTGCCTGTGAGCGTGCCTGTGGCAGTTCTGGGAGATAGTGACTTTCCCGCCCAACAGCCGCTGATTTGTCAGGCTATTTGTGATTATTCCGTAGCGTCAAAGTTGCGTCTTGAAGTTACTCACTCCCTAGATTTTGCGCTTAACAGGAGCTTTTTCTAATGAAAGTTGGCTTGCACCCAGCCCTCAATGATATTCATTTAGACGCAATGCAACCTAGCAATCAGCGTCAACTGTCGATCGCCCTACGTGCGATTTCCACCGGGCAAGACCGCAATCTCCCGCTCAATTTGTGTCTAGTTCTCGACCACAGTGGCTCAATGAACGGACGCCCATTAGAAACTGTTAAGAAAGCGGCAATTAGCTTGATTGAGCGTCTCAACCCTGAGGATCGGCTCTCGGTGATTGCCTTTGACCACCGGGCGAAGGTTTTGGTTAAAAATCAGATTGTCACTGATCCGCAGAGCGTGACAAAGCAAATCAATCGGCTGTCAGCTGATGGGGGAACGGCGATTGATGAAGGACTAAAGCTGGGAATGGAAGAAGTCGCTAAGGGCAAGCAGGAGACGGTATCCCAGATTTTTCTGCTGACAGATGGTGAAAATGAGCATGGAGATAATGCTCGCTGCTTGAAACTTTCAGAAGTGGCAACGGAGTACAAAATTACCTTAAATACTTTGGGATTTGGTGCCCACTGGAACCAGAATATTTTAGAAAAAATTGCCGATATTGGCGGTGGCACCTTATCTTACATTGAGCAACCAGAACAAGCGCTTAATGAGTTTGGACGCTTGTTTAATCGTATTCAAGCTGTGGGCTTGACGAATGCCTATTTGTTATTTGATTTAATGCCCAAGGTTCGTTTCGCCGAACTTAAACCCGTCGCGCAAGTAGCACCCGATACGATTGAGCTGCCTGTACAACCGGAAAATAATCGCTTCAAAGTTCGCTTGGGAGATTTGATGACGGATACCGAGCGCGTGGTGTTGGCAAATCTTTATATTGGTCAACTCCCCCAAGGGCGGCAGGCGATCACTAATTTGCAAGTCCGTTATGATGACCCCGCAGCAGATCAAGAAGCCATTTTGTCTGAGCCGATGTCTGTGGAAGTGGAAGTCCAGAGTGTATACAAACCCGCACCCAATGCTCAGGTGCAACAGTCTATCTTGGCGTTAGCCAAATATCGGCAGACGCAAATTGCCGAAGCAAAATTACAACAAGGCGATCGCGCTGGGGCTGCCACAATGCTACAAACGGCAGCAAAAACCGCTATTCAAATGGGCGACAAAGGCGCAGCTACCGTTCTCCAAACCAATGCCACTCGCTTACAGTCTGGCGAAGACCTCTCAGAAGCCGACCGGAAGAAGACGCGAATCGTCTCGAAAACGATATTACAGGAATGAAGAGAGTGCTGAGTGCTGAGTCCGGAGTCAGTGAGTAGGGTAGAAAGTGTGTTCAGCGAAGCCGTTGCCGGAGGCTAGGGCGAACGATGTTCTCCTCATCTCACCATCCCTATAACAGGAAACGATTCTGGTGAAGCACGCTCCGCTTAAGTCAAAACTGATACTAGAAGCCCAAGCTTGTCTACAACTAGCAATTCCTTTAGCCGCCGCGCAACTCTCACAAGCGGCGACTAATTTTTTCGACACTATCATGATGGGCTTACTCGGCACCCAAGTATTAGCGGCTGGGGCATTGGGAGCGATCACCTTTTCCACCCTAATTTTGATTGGGACAGGTATTGTCTCTGCTTTCGATGGCATTCAGATCATTGCGGCGGGGGCGTTACGCGGGCTAAAAGATACACGGGTGCCAATGTTTATTGGTATTTTTGCTTACTGGTGTATTGGCTTATTTGCAGGATATTCAATGGGGTTGCAGCTCAATTGGGGTGGTGTCGGTTTAGGGTTCGGTTTGGCACTAGGATTGGCTGCCGCTGCCGGAACTTTCACTTGGCGTTTTCACCATTTGCTTTCGTCGCGGATCTAAGCGGTTAGATGGGTGAGGAGTTTTTAGTTATTGGTTATTAGAGAGAAAGACCAGTTTGATTGTGGTACTTAATTACAATATTCATTAGGAGTACACATTGCTGTACCTCTACCTGAATTAGAACGTCAATCTCTTAGTACCTTTGGCAGTGTTATTAACTGCGTCAGCGATCAAGAAGGCAAGCTATACTTTCTCGCCACTAAAAATCAACATGTTTGATCAAGCAACCGTTTAGCTTGTCTCACCTTGTCCAGGCTGATCAAGCCCAGAAACCTCACTGGAACTGCCTCCGGGTTTGTCTACGTAAGTGCCTCTTTCCTTCGCCAGTTGATCGATGGTGTCACCGATAACAGCCGTCAAGCTTTTACGAGTTTGGGAATGATTGGATTGTTCTGCTTTTAAAGCGGATAGGAGGCGATCGCGTTCTACTAATGCCTCAGTCAGTTGAGCCCGCAACTCCTCTACTGTCTCCACCTGTGATACGGTTTGAGCGATCGCGGCAGCGGCTTCAGGGTCATCGGGTGCTTTCGTGGGTGGCGCTACTTCCGCCTGTAACTGACGGATTTGGGCTTTGAGAGATTGCACTTCCTCCTGGGCAAGCCGCGTTTCAGTACGGCGTTGTTGTGCTTCGGTATTGTAAAGTTCTCGCCAATTGGCGGCACTTTCATGGGCAGCATCGCGATCGCGTATGCTATCTGCTAACTGCTGCCTCACTGCCCGGATTTGCGCTAACCACTGCGTAACGTCGTTGCTCACCCTTCAATTACTCCTCATTCGCCTTGCAAAATTCAGTTAAATCTACCTATGTGTAACTATTGGCACTGACCACTTGGTATAGATATTTTTTGATCAACTTGCCACTCTTATAATTTGCACAAAACTATTGCTATCAATAAAAAAATCTATGATTCCTGCTCGATTTTTCCGCTTCTTTCGATATTTAAATGTAGTCGCACTTAGGAGAACCTTTACGCGTGCCTTCCAGCGGCGCTTAATGGGTTTGTCCTCAGAAATAGCTTACAACGCTATGTTAGCCCTGTTTCCGGCTGTTCTGGCGATACTCACAGCGGTTGGTCTGTTTGAAGAATCCTTACAATCTACCTTTCATAACATAGCGAGTCAACTCAGTGAAATTGCCCCGGTAGATGCGTTGGATTTAATCCGTGATTTCGTTAATGAAATTAGCCAGACGAAAAGCCCGAGATTATTTTCCTTTAGCTTTTTACTGGCACTTTGGGCCGCTTCAGGAGCACTCAGTGCCGCCATGAATGCCCTCGATCAAATCCACCAAATTCCGCCCCAACAAACGCGACCCTTCTGGAAAGCAAAACTGGTTTCTCTTAGTTTAACCATTGGCACAATTTTACTCTTTGTCACTGCCTCCTTTCTCGTTTTTATCAGTGACTGGATTATAAAACTGGTTGCCGATCAAAGTGGCGTTTCGCTGTTTTTAACGCTTTGGCGACTTCTAAGCTGGCCTCTTGCTTTAGGAATTGTGGCAATTGCCTTTGCCTTTATATACCGTTATGGCCCCAGTCGCTGGAACAAGGGCATGCCAATTTTGCCAGGAGCAGTGCTAGCCGCCGTAGCCTGGGCAATTCTATCTGCCCTATTCCGACTTTATGTTGCTAATTTCGGCAATTACAACAAAGTTTATGGCACTGTTGGTGCAGTAATTGTGCTGCTACTTTGGCTATACATGAGTTCGCTTGTCCTGTTGCTGGGCGACCAACTTAACGTCACAGTTGGTGAAGCGATGCAAAAAAGCGTAGATAGAACAGCATTGAAAATAACGAAGGTATAAAAATCAAACCTTAGTTAACTAAGGACACTTCCTAAAATGACTAAACCTTCTTTTGTGCCCAGTGACCCTAGAGCGGCTAGCCTCAGGCGTCTACGTCAACTCAGTTACCTGCTCGACAATGCCATTCCTATTCCTGGAACATCGTATCGAATTGGTATTGATCCGATTTTAGGGCTGCTACCAGGAGCGGGGGATTTGGCTGGGACAGCCGCCTCTGCCTTTATTGTCGTGCAAGCTGCTCGCTGGGGGCTTCCTCGCGCTACCTTGACCCGAATGGCTCTCAATATCCTTTTTGAGACAGTAGTGGGTTCTATTCCTGTGCTGGGAGATGTGGTGGATGCAGGCTGGAAAGCCAACATGAAAAACATGGCACTGCTAGAAGCCCACCTAAATCATCCTCAAGAGAGCCGCCGGGTGGATTGGTTATTTCTGAGTTTCCTGCTGGCTGGATTGTTTTTAGTGGTAATGACGATCACCATTGTAAGTTTTATAGTTCTGAAGTTTTTAGTGCAAGCAATCAGTGGCTAGTAAGGAAGTCACAGACAATCTTAGGTCTGCTAGCAAAAGAGGCAAAATTTTTAACTTCTAGCTAAACTAACTAACTGAATTTTTCATAGGAAATGCCTGTAATAACACTACAGAAATAACAACCAACAAAGCTCCAATAACTTGTTTGGCAACCAATTGTTCACCCAAGAAAACAATCCCTAATAAAACAGTTACTACTGGCTCAATGGTAGATAAAATCGCTGTCTGGGAGGTGCCGAGGCGTTGGATTCCAGAAAATAAGGCGACAATCGGCAGCACTGTTGCTAGTAGTACTAATCCGGCTACAGTCCATAAGGCAGTGGAGCTTTCTGGCACTACTAAACCTTGTCCTAGGAAAGCCGCTCCTAGAAAGGACAGGGCAGCACCGAAGGAAAGATAAGCACTGGTTGTTACAGGCGAGACGGATCGCACTAAGCTTGCCCCGAAAGTCAGGTAGAGCGCATACCAAACCCCGCAGGCAATCCCTAGCACCACGCCAAGCGGCTTAAGGGTGGCATTGCTGAGGTCGATTGTCAGAAGACAGCCGACGAGGGCTAAACTAAGGGCAATTGTTCGCCGAAAACCTGGAGGATTGCCAGATTGTAGCCAGTCAAGAAGGGTGACAAAAGCAGGATAGGTGTAGAGTAACAGGGCTGAAACTCCGGCACTGGAATGGGCAAGGGCACTAAAGAACAGCGCGGCTTGAATAGCATACCCGACTGCGCCTAATAGAGTTGCCGCGATCGCGTCTCGTTTAGACAGTCGCCAATCTCCTCGCCACAACAACCACGCCCAAAGAACAACTGTCGCCCCTGCAAATCGCCAAGAGAGGGTGCTAGCTAAATCTAATCCTTCGCTGTAGGCAAGCTTGGCAAAGATTGCCAATGTTGCAAAACCTGTGGCAGACAGCGTAACTAGCAACACTCCCACACCGTCCGGACTTGCCTCTAACGTGCCTTCTTTCTTCAACTTCTTTGTTTTCTACTTCTCTCTCAGGATATGGAGGAAAATGAATCTGTTTATCCCTAGTTGTAAGCGGCTTCCTTGATCCCTCAATGCTCTACCAATGAAAAATGGCAATTTGTAGGAGTCAACATGAATGTGACAATTCGCTCTGCTACTGCCTCTGATATTGAAGTCTGCGGACAGATTATTTACAAAGCCTTTGCAGGAATCGCTGAACGTTATCAGTTTCCCTCTGATTTCTCGACCTTAGAATTTGCGACTCAGACAGCGGCATTTTTGATTCAGCATCCTTTAGTCTTTAGTGTAGTTGCCCTTTTAGATCATCAGGTAGTTGGAGTCAATTTCCTCGACGAACGTAATCTAATTTACGCTATTGGGCCAATCGCTGTCGCTCCAGATGCTCAAGGGCAGGGAATTGGACGGCAATTGATGAAAGCTTTACTAGAACGGGGTCAGGATTCCTTTGGCATTCGCCTCAGCCAGGATACAGTTAATCTGTCATCACTTTCTCTGTATACTTCCTTCGGCTTTGAGGCGAAAGAGCTAGCGGTGGTGCTGAGTGGAAAGCCGGAAAGCCCACCTGATCCCGCCGTTGAAGTTCGGCTTCTCAATCATTCAGATTTAGAGGCGTGTGCTGCTCTTTGCCAAAAAGTCTACGGATTTCTGCGGACTGGTGAACTAATCGAGGCTCTCGATTATTTTTCTCCCCTTGCCGTTTTCCGTTCAGGTCGCCTCACAGCCTATGCCTCGGCGGTTGCTTTTTTTGGCCACGGTGTGGCTGAAACAGAAGCAGACTTGCAGGCGTTAATCTTGGGTGCTGGAGCTAAAAGCGAGCAACCTATCTCCTTCATCGCACCTCTGCGACAGGGAAACTTCTTACGTTGGTGTTTGAAGGAGGGATTCCGTATGGTTAAGCCAATAACGTTAATGGCAATGGGTGACTATCAAGAACCACAGGAATTTTTCTTTCCCTCGGTGGCTTACTGATGCTGTGCTTAGTTTTTTCTGATGTCGTACGTACTAAGGGATTAATGCGATCGCTTGCTACCCTACAAAAAGCACGATATTAGATGAAAAGGCTTTCTTGTTCGGTAGTAAAGATATATTCGTAGTCAAAATGCAAGCATTGCGGATGTCGAATTATAGAAAATCCTAGATTCGTCACGACGTCTGTTGTGAAAGTAGCAATAACTAATTCAGTGAGCTTCTTAACTGAAACTTGCGGTTCTTGCACAAAATAATCTCGTTTAGAAAAGAATTCTTTTTCTCGGACAGGTACAACAATCCCGTTGATGCGGTGGGTGTGTTGAATAGGTTTGATATAAAGATTGGTAAATTCTTCTTGATTTCTTTGCAGCCTGTATAGCCGCTCATGCTGCAACCAACTCATTTTGAACATCATTTTGATGAGTTCAAAACCTAAGATGTAGTTAAAAACATGATTGCGTTCTTCTGTGCTGGCAATTAGTCGCAGAGCTGACTCTAAATAAACGTCAGGTTTGCGGCGAACATCTTGAGCAGAGTGAATATAAAACTGCTTGATGTAAGATCTTAAAATTGTTTCACCAAGTGCAGTTTGAATTTGAAACCGTCGGAGATGTTTTTCTACTTTTTGTTGAGTGTCACGGTCATAAATAATCCTTGAAAGTATGCCGTCTGCCGTGTACTCATCTAAAAACTCCGCCTGCACCTCTGGTGGAGCCGCGCAGATCAGATGACACAACGACAGCACGTAGCGCCGCTGCTCCCAGGGCAAGCTTTCTGCCCATTCTCTGGCTTCTGGAGGAATTTGATCGAGAATATGGTTAGCTTCTTGAAGTGCTCTAGAAACAAGGAGGTTTCTATATTCTGTGTCCATTGTGAACATAAGCCGTTGTTAGTAGGAATAAATCAGTAAATCAAGGTAGCTTGTAGAAGATTAATGGATGGTATGAATTTAAGCTGATATTTAAATGCTATGGTCTATTTTGGCACAAATCTCTAGGAATTTAAATACCGTACTTTTACGTAATTACTACAGAGTTACAAAGGTTTTTTCAGTAGTTACCCAAGTTAATTTACTGAGTTAGAGAAAGTTTGAAAGGTTTTTGAGATGTTTCTTCTAACCTCCAAACTATTAAGATAGTTTAAGAGAGACTAGCTGAACCCTTAGGTTTAGCGATCGCCAAAAGCAGTTCTCTTTCTTCTTGCTACCGATTACCTCAACCATCAGCGCTACAATATGACGGTTGTATTGGGCGATACAGGCATTGATCGAGCGTTATACTCTGCCCGAAATGGGCGAATTGTGGACTGAAACTTATAAATTAAAAACCTGGCTGCAAGTGGAAATTGCCGTTTGCGAGGCGCAAGCGGAGTTGGGTTACATCCCGTCTGAGGCGGTTGAGGAAATCAAGGCGAAGGCAAATTTCGATCCCCAGCGAGTGCTGGAAATTGAGAACGTAGTCCGCCATGACATGATTGCCTTTCTCACCAACGTCAATGAGTATGTCGGGGATGCAGGACGTTACATCCATTTAGGATTAACTAGTTCTGATGTGCTGGATACGGCGCTAGCGCTTCAGTTGGTGGCGAGTCTCGATATTTTACTGGAGCATACAGAAAAGCTGAGTCAGGCGATTCGTTACCAGGCGCAGCAGCATCGTCACACTGTGATGATTGGACGCTCCCATGGTATTCATGCTGAACCGATTACCTTTGGCTTTAAGCTGGCAGGGTGGTTGGCGGAAGTGTTGAGAAACCGCGATCGCCTCTGCCGTCTGCGCCGTGATATTGCTGTTGGCAAGATTTCCGGTGCGGTGGGAACCTACGCTAACACTGAGCCACGAGTGGAAGCGATCGCCTGTCAGAAATTGGGACTCGAACCCGATACGGCATCGACGCAAGTAATTTCCCGCGATCGCCATGCGGACTTTGTCCAAACCTTAGCGTTACTCGCCGCCTCAATCGAACGCTTTGCTGTGGAAATTCGCAACTTGCAAAGAACCGATGTCTTGGAAGTGGAAGAGTTTTTCTCTAAAGGACAAAAAGGCTCCTCCGCTATGCCACACAAGCGCAACCCGATCCGTTCTGAGCGCTTAACCGGAATGGCACGCATCATTCGCGCTCATTCAGTGGCGGCGCTAGAAAATGTTGCCCTCTGGCACGAACGGGATATTTCTCATAGTTCTGTGGAACGAGTGATTTTGCCTGATGTTTGCACCTTGACGCATTTCATGCTGGTGGAAACGATTGATTTGGTGAAGAATCTGCTGGTTTACCCAGAGAACATGAAGCGGAACATGAATCTTTACGGTGGCGTTGTCTTTAGCCAGCGAGTTTTGCTTACCTTAGTAGAAAAAGGTATCAACCGTGAAGATGCTTACGAGATCGTCCAGTCTTGCGCTCATGAAGCCTGGAATAAACCGGAAGGAGATTTCCACGGGCTGATTGCCAAAGATCAGCGGGTAGCGGCGAAACTAACGCCAGAAGAGATTGAGGAGTGCTTTAACCCACAGCACCATTTGCGACATTTAGATGAGGTGTATCAACGCTTAGGCATTTAATGAAGGGTGAAGTATGAAGTATGAAATATGAGGGGTAAGAGGTTATCGTTTTACCTCATCACCTCATCCCCCTCTCTTCTTCCAAACTCCGTGTCCTCTGTGCCTCTGTGGTTTATTAAAACTTTATTCCCTCTCCCCCGCACCCTTACTTAGGACTCAGGACTCTTTCCCTCATGACCTTTAGTATTCAAACCCTACCCTCAGAGGTCGTCAACCTCATTGCGGCAGGGGAGGTGATTGATTCCCTTGCTGCCGTGGTGCGGGAACTGGTAGAAAATGCCCTCGATGCGGGGGCGACACGCCTTGCTATTTCGATCTCACCGGAACAGTGGCGAGTGCGCGTAGCAGATAACGGTTGGGGCATGAGCTTAGGCGATTTGCGTTGCTGTGCTACGGCTCATAGTACGAGCAAAATCCGCAGCTATGAAGACTTGTGGCGGATTACGAGTCTGGGCTTTCGCGGGGAGGCATTGCACAGCTTAGCAACGCTAGCAGATTTGCAGGTATTGAGTCGTCCCCTAGTGGCAACAGAGGGGTGGCGCATCATCTACGACTCCCAAGGGGAACCTGTGGTGGAAGAAGCCGCCGCGATCGCTCCGGGTACAGTAGTCACGGTTTCTAATTTATTTGCCAACTGGGCGGCGCGGAAAGAAAAGTTACCCGCCATGGCACAACAGTTGCGGGCGGTGCAGACAACGATTTACCACATCGCTCTTTGCCATCCCAACGTTACCTGGCAAGTGCAACAACGCGATCGCCTCTGGTTCGCCATTAGTCCCGGAACAACCGCCCAGCAGATTTTGCCGCAAATTTTGCGACAGGTGCGACAGGGGGACTTGCATCACTTAGTAGTGGATGTGCCGACGCCGAGCAATAAACCGCAGGGTGGCTCTACTATGGAGCTTGACAGTTCTGAACTTGAGCAAGAAACCCTCGCCGATGCCAAACTCTCCTTGGTGATGGGATTACCCGATCGCTGTCATCGCCGCCGCCCAGATTGGGTGAAGGTGGCAGCAAATAACCGTTTAGTGCGATCGCCAGAATTAGAACAAGCGATTTTGGGGGCATTCGCCCGGACTGTTCCGCGCGATCGCTACCCGATTTGTTTTCTGCACCTCCAGCTTTGCCCTAGCCAAATTGATTGGAATCGCCATCCCAGCAAGGCAGAGATTTACCTACACGCGATCGGTTATTGGCAAGAAAAAGTTGCCCAAGCGATTGAGAAAGCCTTGCAAATTAGTCCGGCAAATTTATCAGAAGCCGTGCAATCGGAACGAGTAGTAACATTACTCAAGGCATCTGAAGAAAAAGGGAATTACAGCGTCAGCCGCAGCATCAAAGCCGAAAATACCCAAAAATCTCAGGAAATGGGGCTGATTGAATTAAAAGCGATCGCCCAAGTTCGCAATACCTACATTCTCGCTGAACATCCTACGGGAATGTGGTTAGTAGAACAGCACATTGCCCATGAGCGAGTATTGTACGAGCAATTATGCGATCGCTGGCAGATAGTTCCCCTAGAACCTCCGGCTATCCTCAGCAATCTCACACCCGCCCAAGTCGAACAACTCCAACGCCTCGGCTTAGATGTCGAACCCTTTGGTGAACAACGGTGGGCAGTCCGCAGCGCCCCGGCTCCCTTGCAAGCAGGAGATGAGTGTACCGAGGCACTTTTAGAACTGAGTTGGGGAGGCGATCTACAAACCGCACAAGTAGCAACCGCCTGTCGTAGTGCCATCCGTAACGGCACATCACTAAGTCTTCCAGAAATGCAAGACTTACTCGATCAGTGGAAACTCACGCGCAATCCCCGCACCTGTCCCCACGGACGACCGATTTATTTATCCCTAGAAGAGTCAGCGCTGGCGCGTTTCTTCAAGCGGCATTGGGTAATTGGAAAGAGTCATGGAATTTAATAGCAGTACTTAGATAGGGTGTTACACCTAACGAGAACCGCTATAACTTAACAGCTTTGCCGATGTAGCAAATAGAAGTATCCTCATTAATTTGGATTTTGAATGGTTCTGATTTTTCACCTTTTCCAGAATTGGTTAACCCGCTCCATATGACATCTTGCAGTGTTTTTAAGCTAGCGCCATTAGTCACATCAAATCCTTTAATTGCAACATCTATGAAATCAGTTCTGTTTAAGATATCAGCTAACTCATCAGGTTTAATGAATTTATTCCAGTCATGAAGTCCGCGTGGAATTTGCTTAAGAATATCCTCCAGCAGCCAAATCATCACTGCTCGGGATTTAAAGTTTCTGTTAATTGTGTCAAATAAAAATATTCCATTGCTTTTCAAAACCCTAGATATCTCAGAAACTACTCGTTCCAAGTCAGCAACGTGTTCTAAGACATCAAAACATAAAACCACATCGAATGTATTGTCCTCATAAGGAAGGTTTTCAGCATTGGCAACTCGGTAATCAATAGGCAAATGATTTTCTGTAGCGTGGGCTTGAGCGACGTTAATTGAGTTTTGAGATAGATCGATACCTGATACATTAGCTCCTCGTTTGGCTAGAGGCTCGCAGGCTAATCCTCCCCCACAACCAACATCCAAAACTCTTAGCCCTTGCCAACTACGAACATAATCAGTTACAAACTCAAATCTTGACTTATTGAAATGATCGAGTAAATTTAAAACTTCCCCTTCGTCCCACCAGGCGTCAGCGTTTAAATCATAGTATTCTAGGTCGTTTTTTTGATTATTTGCTCTTTTATATAATGTCGTCATTGCCCTTTTCCTGCTGTGATTGAATAAAAATACCGCCATCTTTAATAGTGGTCAAAATCCTAATAAACTTTCATCAAACTTTCGGTTTATTTTAAAAGTGTGTTGTTCTATACAAGACTTGACGGCTGCTTTTATAAAAACCGAACTTATGCAAATACACTACATATAGTAGGGACGTTGGCGAAACCGACGCGAAGTGCCTACGGTTCTTCGTCCCTACCCATTAGGTGTATTTGCCGAGGGGTTAATCCGGCTGTTGCTTACCCCAATTGAGGGGAGATTCTAGAAGATTTTGGGAAAAATCTAACTAAAGTATTAGACGCAGGTCTGGTTCTCCTTTCTCAACGTTCCAAAGCCTTGCGATCCCAATTTGCTAACTTTGCCCTTACCTTATAGAGGTTTGAAGGTGCTGTTTAACCCTTCCCTAGGGCAGTTCCGTAACTTGGTTACTTAGGAGTTTTGACCAGCATAGGTTTTAGCAAGAGTATCTCATTTGTATTTCTTTACTAAGATTGCTATTTAATTGAACTCTAGGTTATCCCTCTTCTGTCACTCTCCGAAAAGCCTTGCGTTTTCTGAATCCTAGAGTGTAGACGGAGCAAGCGATCGCGCAATTTTTTCTGAGTAGAAATTCTTGGAGATACGAAATTGGTCAAAATGTGATCGCCAACCCCTGCATGGCTCAGCATACCTTGTCTTTGGGAATTACTAATCCTACGAAAAACCGGAGAGTGACAGAAGAGGGTTATGTTAGGTCAGGCGATTGAGTTTAGAACTTACACTATAAAAGAAATATGGAAATTCGGTTTAGTGAATCCTTTGCCAACAAGGGGAAAGTCTATCACGCTCAATGGGGACTAAATAAGATTTTTGGAGAAGATATAGATGAACGGAAGGTAATGAATGAGCAAGAACTCATTGCTCGTTTCGATGAGGTTTGGGAAAAAACGCTAAAAAAATTTATTGAGCGGTCAAAGCCATCTAACAAAGAACAGAAAGATGCCATAGTTGAAAAACTCAAGGAAATTTCTCGAAAAAGTAAATATCAACGACAAGACTACTTTAATCACAATGACGAACATTACGAGTTTCGTCTTTATGGAATAGATGGTGTAGCTCAGTTACAAAAATTATCAGGATTTGCTGATGAATATGAGTTAAATCAACTTTGGTTCTTTTCTGCTGGAGACAAACACCCTGACTGGCTCATCATTAAGTTTGCTACAGCTAAGGAAAGAGAGCATTTTGCAGAAATAGCAAAAAGGCTGAACCAGGATGATGAAAATCTTGGCAGAGAATTAATACGTGACTTTATGAGAAAGTTTGAAAAAAGCTAGTAGCTCGTTACAGGAAAAGCCACATTGCCAAACTATATAGCTGTATGCTCCTAGGCTGACGATATGTGAGCTTAAGATGCTTAACAACTTGTTTTAACTCAAAACCCCAGATCTGCCTTTGCTGCTTCAGCCGCCGCGAAAACTTCTTCATCTGGCATTTCTTCCCAAGCCGGATCGCCAATTTCTGCGTAGAAGTTTTGGTCGTAGGGACGAGTTCTAATTACCACAGGCATAGGAACGGCGTGACCGAGAATCAAAGCTTGTTGCTTGGAGTCAAGTTTGGATAGTACAGAACGCAAACTTTGACCACCAGAGACACCTGTGAAAATCGCTTCAATATCTTTGTCGTCGTTGAGCAGGGCGGTGATGCGGGTACCTACTTGGGACATCACCTCGTTATCGATGCCGGAGGGACGCTGATCCACAACGAGGAGGGTAACGAAGTATTTCCGCATCTCACGAGCAATGATGCCGAAGATAGTTTGGCGGACGGTAGCAGTATCGAGGAATCGGTGAGCTTCTTCGATGGTGATGACGAGGGGACGGGGGCGATCGCTGGGATTTTTTGACTGCAAGAACTGTTCTGCTTTCCGCACGTAGGAGGCGTGGATGCGGCGGCTGATTACGTTCGTTGCCAACATATAGGAGAGCATGTTGGACTGGGAACCAAATTCCACTACTACATGCTTACCCGCTTCTAAGGATTGCAAAATCTGATTGACGTAGTTGTGCGGACAGGCACTCCGCATATATTTCAATTCATCTAGGCGTAGCAGTTTGCGCTGCAATGCCATGATAGAAGACTTATTGCCCCGCTTTTCTTCGCAAAATTCCTGAATTTCTTCATTCGTCATCGAGAGTAATTGCGTGATCCAGGATTTGCCGAACTCATTGCGGAGAATAATCGAGTTTTCCAGGCTTGCCTCCGACAGGTTCAGCTCCTGTCGGACTAGCATGATATCTTCAACTTCAATTTGGTCGTAGCTGAGGTAAAGTTCTTGGGCATCGCGCACACCCCGGCGTCGAGTTGATTCGGGGTCGAGGGTGTAAATCTGGACTTGTCCGGGGAATAGTTGCCGCAAGCCTTTGACGGTGCTAAATTGTTTGCCCTCGGATACAGCTTCCCAGCCATATTCGGAGTGCATATCAAAAATCAAATTCACCGCCGCTTGCTTGCGAATAATGCCAGAGAGCAAGAGACGAGTGAGGAAGGATTTCCCCGTACCGGATTTACCAAAGACGCCGTTGCTACGTTCAATGAAGCGATCGAGGTCAATGCACACGGGAACCTCCATGTCAAGAGGCTGACCGATGGCAAAGTTGCGGCGCTGGGGGTCATCTTCCCAACCAAAAACGGCTCGAAAGTCGCGATCGCTTGCCTCATAGACCTGAGAGAAGTGGCTAGGAACCGTTTTAACCGGGAGCAATTCCATGCTCTCGCTGCTTTGTGCTTGGAAGGAAGCGAGGGGGCTTTTCCCATTCCCATTCCCATCTGGTGTAGTAGCTCTGAAGGCGACGCTGGGGTCTTGGGGGGTAAACATCAGCATGGGTGAGAGGCTGACTGTACCGTAGGTGCCACTCCCCGCCAGAACCTCCCGCAAAAAGTCGTCGTTCGGATGGGGAGGGTTGGCAAGAATGCGCTGGCTAGATGTTCCTAAACAGACATCCGTGAGCATACAGAAAAAGCGCGATCGCATTCCCTGTACTACCAAAAACTTACCGACCCGCATATCTTCCACCAGCACATCTGGATGCAAGCGCACTTCCAGCCCTGAGGAGAGGGAACCTTGAATTACTGAACCAAGTGGCTTGTCTAAGTTCATGACAGAAGTTGCTCAACGATGGCAAGCCTATCTTATCGTCTCCGTTTAATTACTTAGCGCGATCGCCCAAAGCGAGTCCTAAGTTACCCTCTCGCTTGGGAGTTGAATCCGAGAAAAGCTCAATCGTTTATTCGTCTGATGGAAACGCTCCTGGACGGACTTGAATTAGCTTGACTTGATTATTGCGCTTCACTTCCAGGGGCAATTCTACGCCAACTTCACTAGCTTCAACTTGTTGTTGTACTTCCGATGCCGTTTTGACCGCTTGACCGCCCACTTTTTGAATGATATCTCCGGGTTGTAAATCGGCTTTAGCGGCAGGAGAATTTTCCTCCACACGAACAATCAACACACCTTGGTCTTGCGTCACTTTCAATGCCAAATTTTTATCAGCATTGATTTCTTTTTTCATATCAGAGGTCAACGTCACCATCTGAATCCCCAAATAGGGATGCTCAACTCGTCCTTTATCAAAGAGTTGGTTGGCAATACGTTCGGCAGTTTCGATAGGAATGGCAAAGCCTAAACCTTGGGCACCCGCTCGAATTGCCGTATTAATGCCGATTACTTCGCCACGGGCGTTTAATAAGGGACCGCCAGAATTTCCAGGGTTAATCGCGGCGTCGGTTTGAATGAAGCTGACCCGTTTTTCTGGAACCCCAACCTGAGTGCTAGAGCGACCCAAGGCACTGATAATGCCAACCGTAACTGTATTATCTAAACCGAGAGGATTACCGATGGCGATCGCCCATTCTCCGGGTATCAGACTTTCTGATTTGCCCAGATTGACCGTCGGTAAATCACTGGCATCAATCTTAATGACTGCCACATCAGTCACCGAGTCAGTCCCCACAACTTTTCCGTCAAAAACTCGCCCATCTTTGAGCCGGACTTTGACCGTATCCGCTCCAGCAATAACATGGGCATTGGTAATCATTCGCCCATCTTCGCTGAGGATAAAACCGGAACCCGTCCCCTTCTCTACCCGTTCTTCAGGCGCTTCTGGGGCATCACTACCAAAAAAGCGCCGGAAAAATGGATTTTTAAAGGCTTCGGGAATTTGTTGTGGTGATATTGTCCGCGCTGCATCAATTCTCACAACAGCAGGGCCCACCTTTTCTACAGCAGCGGCAATAAAGTTAAGATTTTCGTCAGGATCGCGACGGGGAGCTACCGGGGCAGGTTGTAACACCGCTTGTACTGCCTCAGGACGTCTCGCATACAGCGGCTCCTCCATGAGATAGCGACCCCCTAAAACTCCTGCGCCACCGCCCAAGCCTAGCAAGGTCAGATAAATAGCCAGTTGCTTCACGGATAAACTCATGGTATTCGGCTTCAACGATAGCTTTCGGTTATTCTTTCCACTGTAATCAAAAATGTTCGAGAAAGACCAGTCTTACTTGCCCTTGCTAGACAAATTGTCGTTATCCTGGTTTGGTTTCAGGTCTTTTTTGGTTTATTACCCGACAACCTTCTTACTTACTCCCCAGAAACTAAGCGCCCACCAAGCGAGATGGGTGAACTGGGCGCATTCAAACCAAGTGAGGGTGAAGACGAGATAAACAACTGCTACCGCCTCCATGCCACGGAAAGGGGAATTGATAACACCCCAAACACACAATCCCAACAGCGTCAAGTAGGTCAACATCCCCAAAACGCCCGCAGAGACAGTCGCATCCAAAATCAGATTGTGGGCTTTCACCGTTGGGATAGGAAGCGCGTATAGCCGTCCATCTTTGCCAACATAGTCAAAACTAAAGTTACCCAAAGAAACAACATTGAGCGATCGCTTCGGGTTCAATACATAGGGATAAGCCGTACCAAAGCCATCAAACCCCCATCCCAGGAGTGGACGCGAACTGATGCCACGCCAAGACAGTTCCCACAGATAAACCCGGTCTGAGGTGACTTGTTTAATTGCGGGCAAACCAGCAATTTGTCGGGTAGTAGTTGTAATCCCAACCACAAGCAGACAAACCAAAGCCGCAGAAATTAATAGCTTGTAGTATTTCCTGCCTAACAGGTACGCCAAAGCTACCAACAGCGCCACAATTCCCATCCGAGTCTGAGTCAGCAGCAGTGCTGAGATAATCGGGATGAGAATTGCGGTCATTACTTTTCCAGAAAACCAACCCCATCGCCAAGCAACCACCCCTAGCACTGCCACTGCTGCTAATACAAAAGATGCATGACCGCGATGGGAATACAAACCAATCGGCTGCTGACCTCGGAATATGGTACTAGCCAGGATATTTTCTTTCAGGAGTTGACCCGTTGTCGCGGTGTAGTCAATTCTCCAGTCGATGAGTTGGGGGAAAATGCTTATCGCCAGAATCACCCCACCGAGGAGTAAACCGATAAGTTGCGGACGCAGTAGTTCTGGGTGAATTCTTAGTAGTAGGGTATTGCTCAGAGTAAAGGCGGCAATGATTAGCCAATACAACCAGCCATCGCCCATTTGCTCTTGACCGAGAAAAGAGCGTAGTGGGAAAGGGCTGTATAGCGTTGCCAGTAGTCCAATAGAGAGAAATAGCCCCCATAGAAGTAGGCTGATATACCAGCTACGGGGTATCGTCAAAGCTTTCCTTTCTTCCCACCACTCCGACCACCAAATCAGTGAGAAGTTCGCGATAACAATGAGTACAATTACCAAGACCTTGGGCGTCGTCCAGATTTCGCCTCGGCTTGTGCCCCAAGGATTGATGAGAAGGAGGCTGAGGGCAAATAGCAGGGTGTAGAAACTCTTCATTGAGATGACCCCGACTTGCCCTTTAAGAGCGACCTAACACCCCAAAAACCCAGGGCAAAAAGACCAAAGATAGAACTCGGCTCAGGAACCGACTCCGGTTCAGGGGATTCCGACTCAGAAAACGGACGCATTTTGAAGCTTGCTACCTCATTATTGAATCCTAGCCGAATAGGAAAAGCTGTTGGTCCTTCCAGAGGAAATAAGGAATTAATGCTACCAATCTTGAAGCTTGGAACTCCCTCACCAAACAAGGAAACAAAATCTACACTAGTTCCAGGGCTAAACTCGCCAAGGATGGTGTCTCCCACTGAAACGGTAAAAAGATTATCTGTATCGATGTCATTGGGAAAATCAAGAATATCAGTAAACAGTGTGTCTCCAAGCGCCTGAAATTCAACTCCGTAAGTTGTTGGTGGATCGTACCAAAGACAGTTAGGAACATTCTGGAAGACTTGCCAACCTTGCTCGATTGCAGATGCCAGTAGGGGATTTTGCTGCGTCAGCCCCTCAGCACCGAAACCGCCACCCCCGCTACCACCAGCGCTAACTGGAGGGGGAGCAGAACGTGGACAACGGCGATGAGTTACTCTATTTTTCCAGCCCCATCTGACCCCGTTGTAAATCGTGACTGTCCTTTTCTCGCTTCCCGGAGTTATAGTCTCCTGAACCAGCTATAGTTGGGCATTGAAGTATCTAGAGCTGCGAGCATTACTTCTCCCTGAAGCGTATGCTTGATCCATCAAGAAATCTTCGCCTGCAAAACGGAAGTTGGGATAGTCATAGTAGGGAGTGTCTTTCCTTCTGCCATTGTCGATGACAACAACAGGAAAACCAGGAAGAGTACCCTTGTAGTTAGCTTGCACCATCTGAATCCAGTGGAGTTTTCTTTCACTTGGTCTTGGATCGTTGCCTGCTGGATGGTACTTTACATGAAAAAGAGAGCCGACTCCACGGTAAATTCCCCTTAGGATGGGTCTTATCGGTGTACTAGCGCCGCCACACCCATCGTCATAACCGCAAGCCTCATTAGTTACGATCTCAAAGTTACCCTCTAAGTCCTCTTGTGCAATCTCAAAATCCCAGCCAAACAAGCCTAGTTCAGACGTAAGAGACCATAAACTCAGATTTCGTAGAAACTCCCCCGTCCCACCTCGTTTGATCGGAGTAATAGCACCAACTTCATCATTCCATGTAGCAGGGTCCCACCATAGTCTCGTATCCAGCACTGTCTCGCCCAGAAGATTATCTACCTCGTAAGGAGACTCTTTTCTATAGAATTCACTGGCATTAGCTCCTCCGGGTATGACGGTAAATGCAACACTTGCCCGACCAGTTAAAGCAGCGAGCAAGGCAGACGCTAGGAAGATTAGGGGATAGTGTCGTAATAGCATTTTTGTAGCTCCTCAATGTATCAGGTTTCAAAGGAATAGCAACCTTAGGGTGAAATTCAGGTGGAAATTACAATTGTGATTCAACTTCAGTTCATGATTTGACCAAGCAGAACTCCACAAAGGGTGTAGGTACGTGCCCTGTCCAGAGTTCTTCTATTAAGGTCTTATCTGTACTTGCAGAGCCATAACTCGTTTCTACCGAGTTTGGATTGTTATAGGTAAAACGAAACTGATACGTTCCCAGTTTGAGAGGTTGAAAACTTACTGTGCCGCCATTTCCAGTAGCAAGGCTAAGTCCAAACTGGTTGCCCCAAAGCCAAAAGATTCTTGCATCAGGAAAAAATGTTGCACTCTCTCCAGCCATAATGGAAGGAAAATCAGATTCTATGGGAGCTGTGGTACTAAACCATCCACCCTCCAATGGGATTTGACCATCTACTCCTATAAGTTCCGGGCTTAAGGTGAAATAGAAGCTAAAGCGAAGGGGTGTTGAGGTGTTATTGGTTATACGAAGACCAATCTGCACAGAAACGGACGGGTAGGGGTGTTGGGGTAATGTCGGTGATAAACATTGCAGTACATATAGGAGTTTCTGCACAACGTTTTTTTTCGGTATGCTCAACACTCGCTCTGGTACTACAGTTTCAAACCGAATCCCATCCACTTCAACGGCATTGCTGTCACTTGATTGCTCTGATGACATAGAAAGCTACCCTCTCAAAAACTACATCTTCATCTACCGTTAATTCTCATCAATTCACCTACTACCAACAAGCAACATGAGAGGTCATGCTCTCAAAAAGCCAGGAAATTTATCTGATGACTAAAAATTAATTCCTGCTTGTAGTAATTCAGAACCCAAAATTTACTGAATATTTGAGCGTGAGATTATCAAGGAATTATGAATTAGTGGCATCATTTATCTAAAGCGAGATAAGTATCCTTGCTTTCAAGTTGGCGTTACCTCAAGGTTTAAGCTTCTCTTTTGCCTGAATCTCAGTAGCTACTGAGGCGCTGCAAACAAGTATTAAGGTTTGTTTACAGATATCAGATTTCTTGATGAGATTTGCTTTTGAGGTAACTAAGATGCCAGCCAATGTGGCGTGACAGTTATTTCCAGCAAGAGAGCAAGCTGAACAAAAGCAAATAGTAGAAGTTGAGAGTTTGTGCTTTTGGGTTTAGGCGATCGCCAATCTTACCGCTTCTAACGCTTCATTGAGATGACCCCGACTTGCCCTTTAAGAGCGACCTAATAAATCAAGACTTGATTATGTAAAACTCTACAAAAGGGGTAGTAAATACGCCTAACCAAAGCCCTTTGATTAACTTTTCCTGTTCAGTAACATAGTCATATACGGTTACCTCTGGGTCTTGGTTGCTATAGATAAACCGAAATTGATATATCCCTAGCCTGAGAGGTTTAAATGTCAAAGTGCGCTCGCTGTCGATAGCCATGTTCAGGCTAAATTGGTTGCCCCAAATCTCATAAATTTGAGAATCAGGAAAGAAAACTTTACTCTCCCCTGGCATGATGAATAAAAAATCAGAGTCTCTAAGAAATCCGGGGCGAAACCAGGAAGCATCAAATTCTATTTGACCCTTAGCTCCTACAAGTTCTGGAATCCAAGTCTGAAAAAAGCGAAAGTTATAAGGGATTGAGGTGTTATTAGTTATACGAAGACCAATCTGTACGGAAACAGACGGGGAGGGGTGTTGAGGTAGTGTCGGTGATAGACATTGCAATACATATAGAAGTTTCTGCACAACGTTTTTTTTCGGTACGCTCAACACTTGCTCTGGTAATACAGTTTCAAACTCAATGCCATCCACTTCAACGGCATTGCTGTTGCTTGATTGTCCTGATGTCATGGAAAGTGACCCTCTCAAAAATCACATCTTTACATACCATCAATTCTCATAAATTTCCTTCCTTAAGAACAGGAACTACTTCAGCCAGATTTTTATCTTCACTCTTAAATTGCTTTGGTGAAGATCAATCTAGGCTCTGGCTGGAGTTACTACAAACCAGAAATCTATTGAAGGGTTGAGCGTGGAATTATCAAGAGAGTGTGAACCAATAGCTCGCTTTCTAAAATTTGGGAAGTAATGATGAACTTCACGTTGGCGTGGCACCAGTGTTGAAGCTTTGAAGCGGCATAAATTTCTGTAGCGACTGAAGGCTACAGAGAAGTGTCAAGGTTTGTTGACAAATTTCTATTAGGAGAATTGCTTTTGAGGTAACCAAGATGCCAGCCAATGTGGAGTGACAGTTTTTCTCAGCAAGAGAGCAAGCTGAACAAAAGCAAGTAGTAGAAGTTGAGAGTTTGTGCTTTTGGGCTTAGGCGATCGCAAATCTTGCTACTTGCTGTTGTTGCCGGATTGGAATCTCCACAACGAACTCCGTCCCCTCTCCCGGCGCAGAAACACACTGTATCTGCCCACCATGCTTTTCTACGATAATCTGATAGCTAATCGACAAACCCAACCCTGTCCCTTTGCCGACAGTTTTGGTTGTGAAAAACGGGTCAAACAAACGCCGATGAACCGTTTCCGTCATTCCAGAGCCATTATCCGCAACCCGGATTAAAATGCTCAACCCATCCGTTGAGACATTAGTGGAGATACGAATAGTTTGTTGTTTGTCCGTTGTGCGTTGTCTCTTGTGGGTTGTTTTGCCCTTGACGATTGACAACTGACTCATCGCCACTGACTCATCTAGCGCATCAATCGCATTGCTCAATAGATGCATGAACACCTGATTGAGTTGCCCTGCATAACACTCCACAAGGGGAAGTTCCCCATATTCTTTAACAATCTGAATCTCTGGGCGATCGCTACGTCCTTTGAGCTGATTTTGCACAATTAATAACGTACTTTCCAAACCCTCATGCAGATTTACGGATTTCATCTCCGCTTCATCCAGTCGGGAGAAATTCCGTAGGGAAAGCACCAAATCGCGAATCCGGTCAGCCCCTCCCTTCATCGAACTCAACAGCTTTGGCAGGTCAGTCTTGACAAAGTCCAAATCAATCTTTTCCGCAGCTTGCTGAACCTCTCGCACGGGCTGTGGATAATGTTGGGCATAGAGTTTCAAAAGCTGCATGATGTCCTGGACATACTCACGCGCGTAGGCAAGATTGCCGTAGATGAAATTAATTGGATTATTAATTTCGTGCGCTACCCCCGCCACCAATTGACCAAGAGAAGACATTTTTTCTGTCTGAATCAGTTGCATCTGGTAGGAATGCAACTCGTGCAGCGCCTGCTCTAGTTGGCTGGCTTTTTGGCGAAGTTTTGATTCACTCCCCCGCAGCGCCGCCTCTACCTGCTGACGCTCTAACAGGTCTTGGTGAAGTTGGGCATTCGCCGCTCTCAGTTGTGCCGTCCGTTCCTCTACTTGTTGTTTTAGTTCATCATGCGCCTGCAACAAGGCTAACTCCGCTCGCTGACGCTCTAAAATCTCATGGCGCAAGCACTCATTTGTGGCTTCGATCTCTGAGGTTCGCTCTTCCACCGCCTGCTGCAACACCTCAATGACATCGTACATATCAGCGGGGTTCAGTACTTGCAGCAGACTCGTTTGGGAGACAATACCGATCAGTTCTCCCTGAGACCCGGCAACAACTAGACGCCGGACGTGACGGCGGTGCATCTCTTCATGAGCCTGCCATAGAGGATTAGACGGCTGAAGGCAAAATAAGGGTGTACTCATCACCGTAGCCGCAGGCGTCCGCTGCAAATCCAGTTCTAATGCCTGAAACTGTACAATGTCTCGCTCGGTGACGATGCCGACGGGAATTGGTGAAGTGGGATTGGAAAGAGAGTGTTGAGTACTGAGTGCTGAGTCTGTTGTTCCCTGGTTCCCCGGCTCCTCTTGAGTAATCACAATACAGCTCACCTGATGGTCGGTCATGAGCTGCGCCAGCTTCAGAACAGAGGCAGTTGTCGGTGCATGAATGACTTGGGTTGTCATCACGTCTTCCACATACCGCAACCGTGTCAGTAAGTTGACAGGTTGCAAGCTTTTGCGAATGCTTTCGTGGGTGACCACTCCTAGAGGTCGTCCCTGGTCGTCCAGAATCGGCAGGTGGCGAATCCGATGCTGGCGGAATAAAGACAATGCAGTGAAAATATCTTGTGCTTGGGAGTGCTTTAGGGTAGTGGGCGGGTAGGTGACAATATCAGATATCTCAACTTCTCCTAAAGAAATGCCCGCCGCTGTCATCCGCACGATATCCCGCTCGGTGAACACCCCTAGCAGTTGAGACCCTTGCATGACTAAGACACAGTCACCGTTACATTTTGAAGCTTCTATCGTTTCACTTTCGTGATGGTTGAGCTGTGGTGACTGCAAATTCTCCGTTGGCAATACACAGCTACTGCGAACCCGACTCATTAGAGCCAACACTTCAATTAAAGGAGTATCTGCTCCCACGCTCAAAAACTGAGAGTCAATTGCAGGATCTAAAGATAAAGAGTGAAGAGGCAGACCTTTTTCTGGCATGGGTCCCGCCTGGGAATACCAAGTATGTTAATGCCCGCTATTGTAAGCGGCAATGCCCTATTTTGTGATTAATCCTTAGACTCTGTAATAAATTAGTACATTACGGTATCAATCGTTACATCACCCTCAGATTTTACTGTGGTCAAAACAAAAAAAGGCAAAAGTCAAAAAGTAATCTGCTTAAGAAGGTTTTTGACTTTTTACCTTTGGCGATCTTTTTTGAGAAAGACCTATTTCTCCTCTACAGCACCTTTACCGAAGAACTTCGGGGGTTCTTTTAGGGTGAACACCTCAGTTTCTTCAGCGATCGCGCGACGCACATAGGCAGAGGTTTGGAAAATGCCTAAGAGAGTGATGCCATCTAAGAAGCGGAGTCCTCCGGTGGTGTTTTCAGCCAGCAACTTGTCGATAGTATCGGGTTCAGGTCGAGTGTTGATCGCCTGCTCAGAACCGACAATAAATCCCCAAGGAACAGCGTAAGTCGGAACCGCAGAAGCAAAGGAGTGAACGTTGCTAAACACTGCCTGCATAGTTTTGACCAAACGGGCATGTAGCTTCAGTTCCGACGGGGAAACAGGTCCTGCTTGCAGAACAAAGAAGCCTCCAGGAGCTAATACCCGCTTGGCTTTCTCAAAGTACTCTTTGGTGAAAAGCTGGAAAGACGGGCCAGACTCGATCGGGTCAGACAAGTCAGAAATGATCACGTCCCATTGCTCTGTGGTGTTGTCCAGCACTTCCAAAGCGTCACCAATTACTAAATTGGTACGAGGGTCATCAAAGGCATTTTGATGCATCTCTGGCAGATGTTCGCGGCAGGCTTCTACCACCTCGCCATCAATATCAACCATCATTACCTGTTCGACGGTGTTCCAGCGCAGAATCTCGCGAATCGTCGCGCCTTCACCGCCCCCTAGTACGAGTACTTTTTTAGGCGCACCATGACAAATCATTGCCGGGTGTACCAATGGCTCATGGTAGAGAAATTCATCGCCTGTACAGGATTGCCACTTACCGTCCAAAACTAGCCCTTTACCATAGGCACCTGTTTCAACGATGTACATTTCCTGAAAAGGCGTTTTTTTGTAAGCTAGCACTTTTGTTACACCGTGAGAATATATATCCCACGGTGTGATGTACTCCGTAATCCATAAATCAGCACCAGTATTACTACCAGCCATAAAACACCTCCTTGGCGCTCATTGAACAAACAGATAGTCATTATCACAAAAGTTGGTTAAGTTTCTATCGGTCGCAATGAGGGAGCTTGTTTAAAGGCTAGTCGGTAAGTCGTATTTTCTTACTCGGGCTTAGATTCAAACAGCTTCAGGATTTTGTCAAAAATCTCTTCCCCGGCACGGCTTTGCAAAATCGCATGAGCTAGCTTAATAAACTCGGCATCGGGTACCGTATCGTTCTCGATCACCTTGCTAGCCGGAAAATAGGTTACGTCATTCACGGCTAGTTCATTGGTTACCCCAGTTTGCCAGCGATCGCGTTTTTTATGCCACGACAGCGATTTTCCCCGGAAGGTAAACTGAAACCACTCAATTTGATCGTCGCGCAAGTCCACAAAAACATCAAAATAAGGTTCCCCACCTTGATACCAGACTCTAACTGCGCCCTCTTCCTTGGGTGGAGATAAAAGTGTCTGATCGATCCAGCGTAAGGAAGCACCCAGAGCTGTAATCTTATCTCGGTTCATAACTGTAACCATTTTGTATCGAGCAGCCTGGTTAAACCAGTAGTTCTTAAGCATGTCAGAGACCGGGGAGTCATAAGAAGATAGGGGTAATTATTTATACAAAGTGGCTGAAACTCACTCCGGATGCTGGAATTGGTAGATGGGGATAAGGAAGAAGACAAGTTTATCCAAACTCCTTGCTAGCCTTGGCTTGTGGCGTCTTAGTTGAACGTTTTGATGCTGAGTAAGAGGAGAGATTTTATTATGTTACGTTGTGCGCGAGACCAATAGGCGGCTCACTTGCAAGGGCAATTTTCATCTATTCTGGTGGACGTTGCCATAACGACTCCTTAGTAATTAAAGAATATCGTCTAACTCCACAGCTCCCAAAGCTTTCAGTGTGGCTTTCTGAGCTTGTGTTAACCCCGTAACACCAGTAATGTTCATCCCCTCGTAGAGCCAATCCGCTCGTAGCGTATTCAAGCATTTACCACTATGAATATCCCAGAGCTTGATCGTTTCATCTTGGCTAGCACTAGCCAAAATGTAAGCATTTTCTTGTAATGCTCCACTGACGGTAAAGCTAGGCTCAGAGAGATTTACAGGACTGAAGGCAACAAACCAGATGCGATCGCTATGCCCTGCTAATGTTTTAAGACATTCCCTAGTACTGACATCCCACAGCTTCACTGTTTGGTCATCGCTACCACTGGCTAACATGTTTCTATCTGGGCTAAAGCGAAGCGACCACACCCAACCCTGTTGACCTTGCAATCGGTACGCTTGTTTGAGGGAATAAGAGCGTCTTAACCTCTACGAAGACTGCTATATAAAATTTTCATAGCAATCCAAATGGGTTATAAGACTCTCTTTTCTATTCTCTGGTTTCTCTACATCTTCTGTGATTCATTTCTTTCAAAAAGCTGCTATATTCACATACTAAACCTCTTCAACTAAGCAAAAATTTTCCCCGCTTCTACGGAAAGGATTTGGGAAGATTTAAGCCACTGGGAATCGAATGCTCCCAAATGAGTTGTGGTAATCAACGTTTGAAAACGGTCTTGAATCGCGTCTAATAACTGATTTTGACGGTTGAGGTCAAGTTCGGCGAGAACGTCATCAAGGAGCAATAGCGGCGGCTCCCCTACCACTTCTTCAATCAACTTGAGTTCTGCGAGTTTTAATGCCAGTACTAGGGTTCGTTGTTGACCTTGGGAACCATAAGCCCTAGCGGGGGTTTGGTTGATGGTGAACTCGACTTCATCGCGATGAGGCCCAACGAGAGTCTTTCCTTGCTGTTGTTCTGGGAAGCGACGTTGTTGAATTTTTTCTAAAAATGCTTTTTGTACTTCTTCAGGTTCCTCATTGGAAGGGGTAACATTGGGAGCATAGGTAATCTCTAGTACTTCCGTCTTGCCGCTAATACTGGTGTGCCACTCGGCAGCGATGGGAGCAAGTCGTTTCAATACTCTGGCTCGGCGTCGTGTCACCCGCGAACCTGTTGTAGCAAGTTGGGCATCCCACAGCGCCAGTTGCTCTTTTCTACTTCCCAGACTGGAGGGAAAATTTTCGTCTGCGGAGTCCACATTGCGGATTTCTTTTAGTAAGGCATTGCGCTGCCGTAGTACCTGGTTATATTGCTGCAAAATAGAGGCATAGATTGGTTCAAGTTGGGTGAGAAGAGAATCGAGCCAACTGCGACGCCGTTCGGGGGCACCACGTACTAGTTCCAAGTCTAGGCTGGAAAACTGAACGGCATTGAGGACGCCTAAAAAGTCCATTTGCCGTCGCAGAGATTCCCGGTTCAGGGCAACAGTGCGGCGTCCTTGGCTGCGGAGAGTCAAGGCCATGTCCATAGAACCATAGGCACGTTCGAGCTGGGCGCGAATCTGCCCAACTGAGGCAGTTTCCAAAACTAGATCGCGATCGCGTACAGAACGATGACTTTTTAAGGTCGAGAGTAACTCTACCGCCTCTAATAAGTTTGACTTGCCTTGAGCATTGTTCCCCACCAAGATTGTTTTGGGAGCGTCAAACTGCACCTGGCAATCTTGGTAGTTACGAAATTGTCGAAGGTGCAGGATTTTTAAATACATTGGTCAATTGTCGGCGATGGGATGTCCTTGGGGATTAGCGACTAGGGATTAGTAAGAAGCGAGTCGTGCTTGTTCCCTTCATCCTTCGTCCTTTTCCCCGTTCCCTCCTACTATCTCCCCCGCTTATAGGCGCGAATAAACAGCTTCTCTAGCTCTACCCAAACAAACAACAAGCTACTAAAGCCGACGCAAATGGCAAGTTGTGTCAGTGTTAGGGACTGGGTGCCAAAGAAATCGCGCAATAAGGGGACGTAGACCAACATTAACTGCAAGATTGTTGTTACAATCACCGCCCATAGCAGATAGGGATTAGAGAAGAGGTTTAGCTGGAAGGTGAGCTGAGTATTGGAACGGACTGCGATCGCGTGACCCATCTGGGCAAGACAGAGAGTTGTAAATACCATGGTTTTCCACTCTCCAGGAAAGTATTGATAGGCAACTACCATCGCGCTAATGGAGATAATCGCAAAAACAATGCCAATCCGCACCATATAAGACCCTAAACCGCGAGCAAAGATGCTCTCACGAGGGTTAAAGGGCGGACGCTGCATCACATTTGGTTCAGCCGGTTCTACAGCCAAAGCCAGAGCAGGTAAACCATCGGTAACGAGGTTCATCCAGAGAATTTGCAAGGGCGTTAGGGGAACTCCTCCTAAACCAATTATCGGTGCTGCCGCAATGGTTAGCACTTCCCCAATATTGCTGCCTAGGATGTATTTGATAAAGCGGCGAATATTGGTATATACGACTCGCCCTTCTTCAGTAGCAGCAACGATTGTGGCAAAGTTGTCATCTAGGAGAATCATGTCGCTAGCTTCCTTGCTAACGTCTGTGCCTGTAATGCCCATGGCAATCCCGATGTCTGCTTGTTTCAAAGCGGGGGCATCATTTACCCCATCCCCCGTCATCGCCGTGAATTTACCGCGACTCTGGAGGGCTTGCACAATGCGTAGCTTGTGTTCTGGAGAGACACGGGCGTAGATGGAGACATGATCGACTTCTTGCCCTAGTTCCTCTTGGGTGAGTCGCTGCAATTCCCTGCCGCTCAGGATACGCTCGCCAGGTTGGGCAATTCCCAAATCGTGAGCGATCGCCTGCGCCGTGAGTTGGTGATCCCCGGTAATCATCACCGGGCGAATTCCCGCCTCCCGACAACGTTTTACTGCCTCACGGACTTCCGGGCGGGGGGCATCGAGCATTCCTACCAACCCTAGCCAAATCAATTCTTGCTCAATGCCTTCTTCTTGTCCTTCTGGTGGCTTAGTGTCTAAAGGTTTGTAGGCAAAACCCAACACCCGCAACCCTGATCCTGCCATCTGGTCATTGTGTTCGAGAATCTGCTGCCGTTGTTGTGCGCTAAGGGAATCTACGCTTTCCCCCATTTGATAGGCTGTGCAACGCTCCAGAACTAACTCTGGAGAGCCTTTGGTGTACATGAGGTAACGGCTTGATTGCCCTTGTTCAGAAGACTCAGAAATTACGCTCATGCGCTTGCGTTCAGAGGAAAAGGGAATCTCCCCAACGCGGGGCATCTGCCGCCTTAGGGGTTCCTTATCAACGCCACCTTTCCCCGCCAAGACAATCAGCGCCCCCTCGGTAGGGTCGCCTAAAATTCCCCATTCGTCGTTCTCATGCTGCAAGATGGCGTCATTACAAAGGACACAAGCCATCATCAACATTTGCAGGGCAGGATACTGTTCAGCATTAATGAGGCGATCGCTAATTCTAAATTCTCCTACAGGAGCATAGCCTTCCCCAGTAACGCGAAATGTATCACCAAGGGTATCCACCCGCTGCACAACCATTTTGTTTTGTGTGAGCGTGCCAGTTTTGTCGGAGCAGATTGTGGTAACAGACCCCAAGGTTTCCACCGCTGGCAGCTTACGAATTAACGCATTACGACGTACCATCCGCTGCGTTCCCAACGCTAGGGTGACGGTAATGACAGCGGGCAAGCCTTCGGGAACAACTGCCACTGCCATACTTAAAGAAACTTCCACCAGTTCTTGGAAAACACCTAAATCGAAACGACCTAGGTTCAAGTAGCTCTGAAGTAACCCCCCTCCCACGACTAAGGCAACTAGTACTAAAGAGCCAGTCACCAAAACATTACCCAGTTGGGTCATCCGCTGTTGCAGGGGTGTCGGTTCGCTTTCTACCCCTTGCAGCATCTCGGCAATTTTGCCAAGTTCTGTCTGCATCGCCGTGTTCGTAACAACGACGGTGCCACGTCCCTGAATGACTTCCGTTCCTTGAAAGACTAAGTTGATGCGATCGCCTAACGGGGTTTCTTCCGAAAGAGGAACATTAACCTGCTTATTAGTAGCATGGGCTTCTCCTGTTAGCGCCGCTTCCCGGATTTGTAGATTAGCTTGCTCAATCAAGCGCCCATCGGCAGATACCTGGACACCGGCTTCGAGCAACATGATGTCTCCCGGCACCAATTGTTTAGCATCAACCTCAGTTGGCTTACCATCCCGAATCACCCTGACCTTAGGAGACGAAAGCCGCTTCAGGGCAGCCAAAGCTTTTTCCGCACGGCTTTCCTGGAGATAACCTAAAACCCCATTAAGGATCACAATCAACAAAATAGCGGTCGTGTCTTTGAAGGGAATTCCCTCAACATTGCCTTGTTGTAGCGAGATCAGATCTAAAACACCTGAGACGATCGCTACTACAATTAACATCACCAACATGATGTTTTTGAACTGCTCAAGAAAAATCTCCCAGGAATTGCGACCAGGAGCTTCCTCAAGTTCATTAAAACCGTATTGCTGCAATCGTTCTTCGACCTGTTGAGAAGTCAGACCTGTTTCGGCATTGCTGCTCAGATTCGATAGTGTTTTCTCAACATCTAAAGTGTGCCAGGCGTTTGCCCGATTAGGCAGGGAATTGGAATGGCTTAATTGGGTCACGGGATCTGTGTAATATAACACCTACAGGATTCAATCATAAGTTGGTCAGCGGTCAATTGTCTGTTGTTATTAGCTAACACAAGCAATGTTTGGTGTAGCAGGCATGGTACCAATCCTCCACCAACTGACGCGCAGACTCTTTATGAACTAAAGTTCACCCTAAAACTGATAATTGACACTAAAGTAAAAACCGTTATCTTGAGCATTGTTGCCTCGGTCATCCAGATTAACTAGGGGAAGACCGTAGTCTAAGCGCAAGTTAACTTTTGGTAGGGGTTGCCAAAGAACGCCAACGCCAATCCCGGCTAGAAATCGCTGTCGCGGTAAGGAGCCATTGTTAGGGTTATCAGAGACATTCCAAACTGTACCTAAATCAATGAAGGGAGCGAGTTGAAAGGTGGGGATACCCGCTTCATCGCGTTCTAGGGTGATGCGGTCTTCTATAGAGACACGGAATCCATTATCGCCAGCACGGGCATTCTGACGGTAGCCACGCAAAGATTGACCGCCACCGATGACAAATTGTTGAGACGATAAGAGGCTATCGAGGGTCAGTTGCAGGTCAGCACCAATAATCAAAAAGTTGTTATCATTCAGAACTTGCACCCGCTGGACTTGACCCAGCCAGCTAACAAAACTTCCATCGGGAGTAGGATCAGGGTTACGAGTCGCGTTGAGTACGTCGATGCCGAAGTTAAAGAGCGATCGCACTGACCAAGCACCGGAGATATCACGACGGACGTACTCTTGCCCAAACTTCACCACGCGGGTACGGGTCTGTCCGTCGGCTTCTGGCCCTTTACCGAAGGGAGTCCCTCCCGCAAAGGTAAAGGTCTGACCATCCTGAAGGGTAAACCCTAACGATAAAGCGAACTCTTCGCGAGAGCTGCGGATTAGCGGTTGCCGGAAACTAATTTCGTACAGTTCTGACTCGCCTTCAATACCAAAAGCATTAAAGGGTTCTTGGACAACTTCATTGCGGTTTTGGGCTGTCCGTAATTGAAGAGTGCCGTTCATTGGGTTCACTGGCACCTGATAGCTAAAGTCGAAGGTATCTGCACCACTGCGAGTGGTGTGGTAGTAGGACGCGGCAATTTCATCTCCATTCCCTGTCAAGTTGCGATAGCGCAGATTAACGCCCAAACGCTCAGAACCGACACTAGGCGGCGAGTAGTTATCCACACCGAGGCTGCCTTCAAAGGGATTAGCTTCGGTCACGCGAACGACTAAGATACTCTGACCCAAGCCCGTTCCTGCCCGCAAGCTGGCTTCGACGTTTTCAAATAATGGGTTATTCCGTAGCAGTCGCAGTTTATCTTCGAGTTCAGACGGTTTGAGAGGTGTTCCGGCACCCAGTCGTAGGCGCGAGCGGATGTACTCAGGATTGAGGCGTTGTATCCCTTCAATGTCGATGCGCTCTAAACTGCCTTCAAAGACGCGAATTTCTACAACTCCATTAGAAAGCACCTGGTCTACCAGAATGGCACGAGAGTTGAGATAGCCTTGGTCGAGGTACAACTGGGTAATGGCATCAGCAACACTTCGCAGTTCTTCTAAAGTAACAGCACGCCCCTCAAAGGGTTGAGTGATTTGGTCAAAGTCATCGGCATCAAAAACTGTACTACCTGTGATATTGAGCCGCTCGATCTGAACTGTTTCAGCAGGGTCTGTGGGTAAACGAGTTGGCGCTGGCGGTGTGATCAGTGGTGCTTCTGGTTCAGTGGCTGGCGATGGAAGTGGTGTTGGGGTCGGTTGCAAAAAGCGATCGCGATTAGGGTCACGTTGCAGGTTTTCTGGGTTGGGTGGGTTGGGTGGCAAATTTTGCGCCTGCAACTGACGCATTGCTGGAAGTGGGTGGCTGGTGAATGTCGTCTCGTGTGTAACGGCTTCAGTAAATGCCACTGAGGGGGTGGGGACAAATTCCAGAGGAGTGAACAGTTCTGAGGTGTTAGATGGCTGAGCTACCTGCTCCCCCAAGGACGTTGCCCAAGCTCCTGAAGTGTAAACACAAGCCATTCCTACCCAAAGGGGTGTCATGCCGAACACTAGCTTCCTGGCTGTACCTAGTGGTATTAATCCTGATGCCTGCTTGACTAAGTTTTTGTAGGAGGACAAAAGCGCTTTGTTTTTAGCTTTCTCTGGCAGAGATAGAGAATGATTTACAGCTATTTTCAGTTGAGAAGGCTCTTTCTGAGTCAGGAAGTGAGGGAAAGAGTGACTTGTACGACACTTAGGTAAGTATTGCTGTAAAAGAAAGTCATAGCAGGATCGGTTAAAGCTGACTTGTTTTAGTTCCCAATCTTTTAGTCCTATTGCTTCCGGGTGGGGATCACGATGCAAAACTCTTCCTAGCTTCCAGTTCATTCGGTTTGTTTTCTCCTTTCACCAAAAAAATCGCTTTAAATCCCTGCCCTTACTTCGACCCTTCGGCTAGCTCAAGGTAAAACAGGCTACTTCGACTAAGTTCAGCGTTCGACTGAGCGCTCACGCCGAAGTCACAAGTCAGTAACCTCTAGGGCGGCTTACTCAAGTTAATCAGAGTTGAATTCTTAGGAGAGTTGATAGTAATAAAGTTAGAGAAGCGGTAAAGCGCATATCTAAAAAGGGAAGTAGGTCTAGCGGTCAGCTTCTGAGCCGTCACCCGGATAGCAAGAATCTGTATTTTTTGTACAAACGTGGAAGGCATTGAAATGAGAATTTGATAAATCTCGCTCCCAACACCGTCGGGTAGTCGGTATAGATAGGCTTTCTGAAGGTTAGGTTGTTGGACTCTCAATGAAGAAAGAATCCCCTCCCAGAAACGGTAAGGGAGTATTAACTAGACAGACTTGTCCTATCGCTCACCACAAGCATTTTGTCCAAGATTCCATAATCTCTCTCAAAAACCTGATGAGTTTTTCTGGTTGCTGACAGCCTCCGGTTCTTTATCCATCTAGAAGCCCTGACAAGAGATGAGAAAACATTATGTTTCTAGAACTACCTTGCTGAAAGATAGTACTAAGTTTTGAGTCGATATGTCCGAAATCAAGCAAAAATCGTAACAGCAAAGCATTGCCAGAACTGCGTCATTTGTGGGTTGTGCAATTCTTGGCAAAGGGGCAACGTTACTGTACCTTGCTAGGGTTGTATTTGGCTCATTTGGCGATCGGAGGTTGTGCCACTGGGAACGAGGGACTCTCTCGCCATATTGTCAAGACCCGCCGCACCCAGGAGTTTTTCCCATTCAGCGGCAACGGCTAAGTCATTGGGGTTATCACGCCGTAGCTGGGCAAGAATTGCCAGAGCATCGTGCCAAATTTCCGCTTCCGCCAGAATCTCCACCTGTCGTTTAGGTGGGACTTGTACTAGCTGACGATTGAGAACAGCTTTGATAGGAACGCGCCTAATCCATCCTTCAACCCCAATATCTGTGGCTCGATCATCAGGACGGCAAATTATTGAAAAAGCCCATTTATAGTTGTTTCCAATCGCTAAGGGCAACAAATCCCCTTGCTTAGGAAGGCTGAGACTAACAATGCCTGAGTTGCCACTGGCTTGGAATGTGCTTCTGTAAATCTCGTTGCCAGCTTCGTCTTGGAGGAAAAACTCAACAAGGCGAGGTGATGCCTGAGGCGTTGTCGTAGGTAGGTAAACAAAAAATGTTGGATAGGCGGCAACTGTGACACCAAAGCGGTTGCGAGGAATTAAGGCGGTTAGCGGTTTGCCAGTAACCGGGCAACTGTTAGCCGTGCCTAGAGAAGCGCTACGCGTTCCTGCTGTTTCGGTGCGATCGGGTGCGCCAATATTGGCTGGGGGTTGATATTTGTTAGCTTCCCACCTTTGAGGAATTCCCTGCGCCAAAACGGTTGATGCAGTTGGTGGCATCAAGGAAAATACAGTAGCGATCGCCAGGGATTGGGAAAGGACGAGGGAAAGCCTAACGGGAAGAGACTTGATGCCTGCCATAACGGTTACAAATAGTGATTAATTGTTTGTCCTTGCAGCACCCTGAAATAAAGGCTCTTCGGAGATCATGTCTAGTCCTGCCGAATTGAGCAGTTTTGCCCAAGCATCGGCTAAAGCGACATCATTCGGACGCTGACGGCGAAGTGCAACTAATTCCGACAGCGTTTCATACCAAAGCCGCTCATTGGCATAAATGGCAACCCGGTCTTGATGATTTGCCATCTTAGTATGTGTCGCCAATAGAGGATTTGCTTCTACTCGCTGTAGCCAGCCCTCCACGAGATAATCGGCTGAGCGATCAAACGGATCGCAAATTAATGCCAGTTGCCAGTAATATTCTTGATCGACCGCTAGCGGGGACATGGTAGCAAAAGCGGGTAATTCTAGACTCATGATGCCTTTCTTACCAGCGATCGCATACTGAGTAGAATAAACCTCTTGCCCTCTACTATCCCGCAGCACAAACTCTACGGATTTTGCCGAGGTTTCAGGCTGATACCAGAAAAATGTTGGATAGGCGCTAATTGTCTCTCCTCCGCCAGACGCTGGCACCAAGGCAGTCAGCATCTTCTTTCCCTGAACACACTGCTGAGGGCTGCGCGTTGCTCCTCCTTCTGTATTGCCGGGAGTTCCTCGTCTGGGGGGGGTAAACTCCCATTGGTTCGGTAAGCGACGACTAAGAGAGGGAGCAAACACCGGAGCCTGCACCTCAGCAGGAGTCTGCGCCCCGACTGAAATATTCATTCCTAGTCCCAGTGCCAGAGTCACTGCCGAGGTTACGAAACATGCTGAACGATTAATGCAAGCCATGATAAAACTATTTTCTGGTAGAGCGGGTTTTTATTAAAGATGGCAGAACAAAAGCTAGAGTTCCACTAACTATGCAACAACTTTATAAGATCAACCTTAAGGAAGAGTATCTGTCCTGACAGCAAGTTAAAGGAATTTACAACATTGCCGGCAGCACTAGTAACCCAAGTTATCAATCGACGAGCCAATCTATTCTTCACCTGGACTAAGCATGATTCCTGATTCTGTTTCATCACGCTCCTCGAAACGCCATCCCTGGTTACGCACGATCCGACCCATCAGTGCCTCTGCTTTAAAGGGTATAGCGTTTTACCAAGAAAAACTGCTAGCGATTGATGCTACCAGCGGCTACCTATTGCAAATTGATCCCTATAGCGATAACACAACTATTTTAAATCCGGAGCGGGAGTTAGACTTTCTTGATGCCAGTGGTTTAGCCATAGCGGGAGATACCCTCTGGCTAACGCAACACAACAGCGTTTACTTTTGTAAGCTAAACGGTAGCTTGTCACCCCAGCACTTTGTCACGTTACCCTATCTAGTCGATGGGGTAGCTGTTAAAGACTCCACCATTTATGTGACCTGTCAAAAAGCTGGATATATTCTAATTTTTAGCCAAAGCACGGCTCGTGAAATTACGCGCTTGTATGCCCCTGGTGTGGGTGTAGAGAATATCACAGTGCGCGGCGAAGAGCTTTGGGTTTCAGATACTACTGAACAAACAGTTTACTGCCTAGATCGGGCAACTGGAGAAATTCAATATAGTGTTTTGACACCCTTTGAATCGCCGACTGGATTAGCCTTTTATACCGATCCCCAAACAGGGGAAGAGATTCTTTTTGTAGCGTATGCAGATGAGGAACCCTACATCCGGGATAACCCAAATGCAGAACCCAACTATGAATTACAATATCGCGATCGCACTTTCATTCATCCCCTCTACTTCCACTACGATCCTCAGCAGCGCTATACCCTCTCCAATGGATATTTAATTGAGATGTCCTACGTGGAGGAACTTTCCCCCCTCGAAGATGTAGAACTGGAAAACATAGAATGGCGCATTGCCTTACCAGCAGAAACCGACCGACAGAAACTCAGAAAAATTGAAGCTGTAGGACGACCTTTTAGCGAAGAAGTCCAAGACGGTCAACGAGTTGCTGTCTTTAAATTCGACACTCTCAAAGCAGGCGAACGTCATCTGTTTGGCTGGAAAGCCTTACTTGAAGTCTGGAGTATCAAATATCGCTTAACCCCTAGAGATGTAGAAAATATCCCCGAACTCTCAGCCGATTTTCAATCTCGTTACTTGGTGGATAATGACCAATTGGCGATGGATACCAGTATCATCCGCGATGCGGCTAAGGAAGCCATAGGTAGTGAGACGAATCCACTGCGAAAAATCTACAGTATTCGCAACTATGTCTATGACAAACTGTCCTACGGTATTAAGCCCCATATTGATACCCCGGATGTTGTTTTAGAACGCGGCGTTGGTTCCTGCGGCGAATATCTAGGACTCTTACTGGCATTTGGGCGCTTAAATGGTATTGCTTGCCGGACAGTTGGGCGCTACAAATGTCCCGCCCACCCCGATAAACTAGGCGTGCCTTTAGAACCAGATTTTAATCATGTTTGGATGGAATTTTTTATCCCTGGCTTCGGTTGGCTACCGATGGAGTCAAATCCTGACGACACTGTTGAAGGTGGTCCCTACCCCAATCGATTCTTTATGGGATTATCCTGGTATCACATAGAAATTGGTAAAAGCATTCCTTTTGAAACTCTTAGAAGCCACGGAATTCCTGTGAAAAAAGAAACGGCTTCTATTGGAGAACTGGCGATTAATCATGTACGCTTCACGATCTTAAATGAGTTACAGCCGGAGAGATAAGTTATTAATCGTAGTTAGGTAATTTGCCAAATTTGTAACAAAGAAAAGGGGAGATGAATTGGTATGAGTACGAACACTACATGTTCGTTCATCATCCAGATCTTTATCTTGATGTAAAGATGGCACGTCCTAGCCAGTTGCTCCAGTCTCTAAAGGATTGAACCAACAGAAAACTATAGGTGTTGAATGGAGGAGTGTAGGCGGTGAAGTACAGGATAGCGTTTCTGGGATTGTTACTTTTACTATACGGAATAGCGCTTAGCTTACCTTGTCTTCTTTTTGATATTGTTCCTAAGCCGGGTGCTTCTGGAGCGAATTTACCTACAGGTGAACTTAATGCTTATGGATATCCTGATAATATCTATGAGGTGAAAGGCATTGAGCTGACTATTGCTGGAATATTTGGGTTAATTTTTCTTCAAATTCCAGCAGTCGGTTGGCTGGCTAATCCAGCTTATTGGCTATGTTGTATCTTCTTTGCTCGACAACAAGATAAGTTTTCGGCAATTGTTGCACTTATTGCGATTACTTTGGGTTTTCTAGGAACAGTATCAGCGTTTTGGTTAAGATTACCTAATGGTAGTAATCCCTTTAGTGAACTAGCACTAAATAAGCTGCTTCCGGGTTTCTGGTTATGGCTTGCTGCTCCTGGTTTGCTAGCATTAATCTCCAGCTACTTCTACAGGTTGAAAATGCGATAGTGGTCGCTAACGAATCAAAATAGCACTGATCTGGAATATTCAACTAGGGCACTTGATTCTATGCAGAAGTACTATTTGAGAATGGCTTATAACGCGTCTGTAGTTGCCTAACCGTAGACTTTAGAAGCCGGGTAATTACTTATCCAGGGTTGCTAGTGATGCGATAAATTTTGTCCTTGTCTGGGGGACAGCTTCCGCGTCCATCGCAGTTGCTGGTTGTGACGTAAAGTTCGCCATCTGGCCCCATAATCGCTTCTCTGAGGCGACCGAGTTCGCCCTGCAAGTATACTTCATGACTTTGAACTCGGTAAGGAGATGCTGGATCAAAAGTAACACGATGTAGATGTCTGGCTCCCAAGCCACTGACTATCAGGCTACCCTGCCACTCTGGGATAGAATTTCCTGTGTAGATGGTTGCTCCACCCGGAGGCAAGGCTTCGCGCCAGGCAAGAGAAGGGGGAATTAATCCTGGCTGGGTTTGGCAGCCGTAAATGGTGGGCCAGCCAAGGTTATCGCCTGCACGAGCAACACTGACTTCATCGTGCCCGGTTCTGCCCAGTTCGCCACTGGGACCGTGATCGGTTATCCAGAGTATGGAGTCGTTGAACCAATCAAATCCTTGAGTGTTACGAATGCCTGTAATGAAAGCGGGGTTGCCGGGAAAGGGGTTATCGTCTGGAACTTGTCCCTCTGGTGTGACGCGCAGAATTTTTCCCGCAAGACTATCGACATTCTGGGCAAGTTGTGGATCTCTAGCATCGCCAGTACCGATGTAGAGCATTCCATCGGGCCCAAAGCGGATGCGACCACCATTGTGGAATTGGGCGACGGGGATATTGTCAAGAATGATTTTGTTGGGCGAGGCGCTCTGTCCGTCCGGTGATAGCTGCCACTGCTCGACCCGATTGATGGGTGTCCCGTTTTGATCGGCGGTGTAGTACAGGTAAAAAAGTCGATTTTGGGTAAAGTCGGGATGAGCGGCGATGCCTAGCAACCCCCCTTCTCCGCGATCTGTCACGGCAACGGTAGCAACGGGCTGAGTTTGCAGTTGCCCATCTCGCACTAACCGAATTTGTCCCGCTCGTTCGGTGACTAACATATCTCCTTCTGATAGAAAGAGAATACCCCAAGGCACTTCTAGACCAGAAACAACTTCTTCTGCCCTTACTTCTACCTGACCTTGGGGACTAGCGTTATCTTCAACTAGGGTACAGGCGCGATCGCCAGAATCTGCTGTTGCCGATGCTGTTTCGGTCTGATTAGCATCGTCGGCTGTTGTTGATGCCGGAGCGTTCTCATTACCGGAGCTGTTGAGGTTGGGAGAGGCAGTGGTGCAGGACGCCAAGCCCATCAAGCCTAAGGCAAGTAGTAGCCAAGTAGTGAAGGTTTTTGTGTACGTCATCAGAATTTTTCCAAAAAACCCTGTCTGTCTTCAGGCAGGGTAGTTGAACAATAAAGGAAGTAGCGATCGCCAATTCCAAAAGTGCAGTGATTGGGAATGGGGAATGAACTAATTCCTATTCCACAGCCGTCGTTTCTGGAGAATTTTCAGTAACAGCATCCTCCGTGGTTGGCTCAGCTGTCGTTTCTGGAGAAGTTTCGGTAACAGCATCCTCAGCTGTTGGCTCAGGCGTCTCTTCTAGTACTGGCGGTTTGGGTTTTGTCGGTTTCTTTCCCCGCACCAAGGCTGGATTCACATTACTTGGACGCGAATCCTCTTGATTACCTTTACCTCTTCCCTTTGATCTATCTGTTTTCTGGAACGCTCGTCGGGGGGTTGAGTCAAGGCGCTCTTCGGTAGGGCGATCACTCTTGCTTGATGGAGCATCAGCCTGACGCTCGGATTTCTTTATAGGACGTTCTACCATAACTTGAATGCTCCGTTTGCTTGTATTTCGCCAGTCTACTGACTCATGTTTTATGCTAGCGCTTAAGCTGCGATGAACGGAGACTGGGATAAATCTCTTTGTTGTTTGCTAGTTGCTCATGTAACCTATCTTTACCTTGCAGTCATTGATGAAATGGCTTTGAGTTACCACTAATAACTGACTACGGACAACTGAATCTATGGATGTTATTCCGGCAATTGATTTACTTGAAGGGCGATGCGTGCGGCTGTATCAGGGAGACTATGCGCGATCGCAAGTGTTTAATGATAACCCTGTAGAAGTCGCCAGACAGTGGGTAGACCAAGGTGCGTCGCGGCTACATGTAGTTGACTTGGATGGGGCAAAAGCTGGAAAAGTCGTTAACCAGCAAGCGATCGCGGCAATTGTACAGGCGGTTTCCGTGCCGATTCAGGTGGGGGGAGGATTGCGCGATCGCATCAGCGTTGCTCAACTTTTAGATAGCGGCGTCAGTCAGGTAATTCTCGGCACCGTTGCGGTAGAACAACCGCAACTTGTACAGGAGTTGTGTCAGGAGTTTCCAGGTAACATCTTCGTCGGTATTGATGCCCGCAACGGACAAGTTGCCACTCGCGGGTGGCTAGAAACATCCAGCGTCAATGCAACAGACCTTGCCCAGCAGATGGCAAAGTACGGCGCAGCCGGAATTATTTATACCGATATTCACCGCGATGGCACCTTGAGCGGACCAAATCTGGACGCCCTCCGGGAACTGGCGAGTAAGATCTCCATTCCTGTCATCGCTTCTGGCGGGATTAGTTCGATTACAGACTTGCTCAGTCTGCTGGCTTTGGAACGCTTAGGGATTACGGGAGTAATTGTCGGTCGTGCTTTGTATACCGGGGATGTCTCTCTCAAAGAAGCGGTGCAAGCTGTTGGTTCCGGACGCCTTCAGGATATCCCTCCCGATACAGGTTTTTCAACATTTGCTTGAAGTATCGTTGGGAGGATTTCATCACTTTAGACTTCTGTAATGACACTTGGCTCGGTTATTTTAGGACTGTTAATTCTTTTGGTAGTGGCAATTGATGTCCTTGTGACTACCCTAACGGTGGGTGGTGGTGGTGGTCCTCTAACAAGCCGAGTGTCGAAGGGGCTGTGGGAAGTAGCACTGCGGATTCATCGCCAGCGTTCTAGTCATCGGCTTTTACTAGTTACTAGCTGGATCATAGTGACTCAGACAGCACTCTTGTGGTTTGGACTGACCTGGGTAGGATGGGTGTTACTGTTTAGTGCTACTGAGTCTGCTGTAGTGAAGGCTACAACTCAGCAGCCAGCAGGAATTGTGGAAAGAATTTACTTTGTCGGGTATACCCTATCAACTTTGGGGCTGGGTGATTATCAGCCCCAAGGAGTGGTTTGGCAAATTGCCACCGCCGTTGCCGCGGCTAATGGATTTTTCTTAGTAACTTTGGCGATCGCTTATTTGTTGCCTGTCGTTTCCGCCGCCACCCAGAAACGCCAACTCGCTGTTTATATCTCCTCATTAGGCGGCACTGCTGAAGATATTCTGATTAGAGCTTGGAATGGAAAGGATTTTGGGCAGTTTGACCAACATTTAATTAACCTAACGTCTCAAATCACCCTCCAAGGAGAAAGCCACCTAGCTTACCCAATCCTCCATTACTTTCATGGTATTGAGCGCTCAAGAGTGATGGTGCAAAGCTTCGTCGTTCTTGATGAGGCACTGACTCTGCTGCAATATGGAGTTAAAGAGCCTCATCAACTCGATCCCGCTGCTGTTGGTCCCCTGCGCCGTTCCAATGCTGCCTTTATAAAAACAATCCGGTCAGCTTATATCGAAGCTGCCTCAGAAAATCCACCGCTTCCTTCTCTAGAACCACTACGGAAGGAAGGGATTCCCACGGTTAGCGACCAGGAATTTTTTGCCGCCACGAAGCATTTAACTCTACGGCGACGGTTGCTGCTGGCATTGATTCAAAACGACGGTTGGACTTGGGATGCAGTGGCGTCAATGCAAACAACAAATCGAGCGACTAGCTTAGATGATGAAACGTTAATTGATGATGTTGTACTGCATTAAAGCCAAGCGAATGTTGAAAAGCGCACCGACTACTAGAAAAGAATAAAGTCGGTTCGTCAAGGAAGGAGAAAGTTTAATGCTTGAAGGATTCGGAGATATACTCGACTGGCTGCTGGGAATCAGTATCAGTCCGCAGGAACGCAGCTTCTGGCAGATAGGGTTACGAGCAGTAATAGTTTATGGCTTTGCTGTTGCTTTAATTAGGCTGGTGGGCGATCGCCGTTTCATTGGTAAACATGCGGCAATTGATGTTCTTTTGACAGTTATTTTAGGTTCTACTTTGAGTCGGACGATCAATGGCTCTGCACCCTTTTTTTCCACCTTGGCAGCGGTAGCAGGACTAGTAGGAATGCACTGGTTGTTTAATGCGATCGCTGTTCGTTTTGAATACTTTGACACCTTGCTTAAAGGACGCTCCCGCGTGCTAATTCAAGATGGTCAATTGCATCGACAAGCAATGGGATACAGCCACATTAGCCAAGGTGATTTAGATGCGACTCTGCGTTTGACAGGAAAACTGAGCGACCCCTCACAGGTTAAAATTGCCCGTTTAGAGAGCAGTGGTGATATTAGCGTGCTGCCTAAAGACAAGTCACCGCAGGTAGTGGAAGTAAGTGTGGAAGCAGGTGTACAGACAGTGAGAATTCAACTGGGGTAAGGCAGCTCGGTGTTTCGGGAGGTAAGAAGTATTAATGCCCCAACGCGATCGCCGAGGCATTGTAGCAGATACGGAACTACCCTATTCCTAGAGAATTAACCTAATTTGCCCGTGCAATGATTGTGCGATGGCGAGGAGTGTTAGTTGTAATCGTCGGTTGCTCAAATCCGGCATCCATCATTGCTTGCTCGATATCAAGGGTGAAATACTCATCCAGATACGGCTCCGTACTCTTCAGCAAGGTCAGGATGTAGGGAGGCATCTTGCCATAAATTTCCGACTGAGGATTCATGTCCATAATTGCCAAATGACCGCCGGGACGCAGCAGACGCCGTGCTTCCCGAAAAATTTGTCGAGTGGCGTCTTGGGGCAATTCATGGAACATCAAGCAAGCCGAAACCAAGTCGTAGGAAGCGTCCGGTAAACTTGTTGCTTCAGCCGCTGCATGTACCCATTGGGGAGAGGGTTGAGTTGCTTCAGATTGGCGTTGCTGAGTGCGGTAATGAGCCACAGCGAGAAAGTAAGGCGACAAATCTACACCTGTTAGCTTTGCCTGCGGATAGGTTTTCTGGAAAGAAAAAGTACTCATGCCGACACTGCATCCCAAATCAACAATATCTTGGGGGTCTTGGGGCAGATTGGCCTTGAGAACCTCATGGTAACTCTGGCGAAGCTGGCGATCGCCATCAGCACCCGCACCGGGCCAAATCCCTGCGTGAACCGCATGAGCAGCAACTTCTACCTCCAACGCCGCATCCCAGCTTAGATTGCCCTTTTCGTAAGCATGGAATGAGCGCACATAATAGTCTGGGTAGACGAGTTGCGGATTCTCCACCAACTGAAGCTGGGAATCCCAATCAAGAGTCCGTAACTCCTGCACCTGTTGCGTCCAAGGTACGCCAATTTTCTCCGCTCGTTGAATCATCATGTTACGAGCTTTATGCTTGGCAAAGTCTGCCAAAGGCTTAATTGAGAGTAAGCCATTTACTATCCGAGAAGAGAGGCGAGGAGTAGTGTTTACAGCAGTCGTCATAAAGTTTGATCGCTCAAGTTAGTTTAATTACTAGTGGCAATTTGCGATAAAGCTCACAGATTAGAAGTCTGGGGCTACAGGTACAAAGCTTGCCTACTCTTCGAGAACGGCTACGCCGAACACAGGCTATGAGCTTCAGCCTTTGAGCTTAAATTGACTTGCCATTGGTGGCAATACTATTTAGACCCATTGTGACATTCTGGCAAACTCAAAATTCAGAAACAGAGGACAACCCTCTGTTGTTCCTCCTCCGTGTAGTCTGGGGTTTGTCAACTCCAACCCTGTCTTTGCCCCAAAAACACCCCTTTCTCTGAGCTGATGCACTGAGAAAGTCGCGGTACGCTGAAAGAATACCTACTAATGGGTTGGAACTGGATCAACGATATAAGGTTTAAATTTTCGATGCCACAGTCCTATTTTGATACTGATAATAACGGTCACAGATCCTTTGAATTGCCAGGGGCAAAACCCCATTACAACCCCGATCGCCCTGGACAAGTCCGACACATTTTCCTAGATTTAACTCTAGATATTCCTAACCAGAGTTTCAGTGGAACCTGCACCATTACCTTGATGCCAGTACGTAACGGCATCAAACAATTTACCCTAGATGCGGTGAGTTTAACCATTGATTCCGTGGAGGTGGAGGAAACGCCTCAGCAATTTGACCATGATGGGGAACAACTGCATATTCAGCTACAGAACCCCACAGAAGCCGAAAAAGAAATTAAGGTAGCGATCGCCTACCATGTCGAAAAACCTCAACGTGGTCTTTACTTCATCACTCCTAACGAACATTACCCCAACAAACCTACCCAAGTTTGGACGCAAGGCGAAGATGAAGACTCTCGCTTCTGGTTCCCCTGCTTCGACTATCCCGGACAATTAGCTACTTCAGAAATCCGGGTTAAAGTCCCCAAACCCTTTATTGCAATCTCCAACGGCGAACTGATCGCTACTGAAGAGGCTGGGGATGACAGAATTTATCATTGGTTGCAGCAGCAAGTTCATCCCACCTATTTAATGACCCTAGCTGTGGGTGACTTTGCGGAAATCAAAGATGAGTGGAACGGCAAACCCGTCACCTACTACGTCGAAAAACTGCGGGAAGAAGAGGCTCGTCGCAGCATGGGCAAAACGCCTCAGATGATGGAATTCCTCAGCGAGAAGTTTGGCTATCCTTACCCCTATCCTAAATACGCCCAAGTCTGCGTTGATGACTTCATCTTTGGAGGGATGGAAAACACCTCCACCACCCTGCTAACTGATCGCTGCTTGCTGGACGAACGCGCAGCTTTGGATAATCAGCGCACCGAGAGTCTTGTTGTTCACGAACTCGCCCACCAGTGGTTCGGTGACTTAGTCGTCATCAAGCACTGGTCTCACGCTTGGATTAAAGAAGGGATGGCGTCCTATACTGAGGTGTTTTGGACAGAAGAGGAGTACGGCAAAGACGATGCCGCCTACTACCTCTTGAATGAAGCACGTAGTTATTTAGCAGAGGACACTTCCCGCTATCGCCGTCCCATTGTTACCAATATCTATCGGGAAGCAATCGAACTGTACGATCGCCACCTTTACGAAAAAGGAGCCTGTGTCTATCACATGATCCGGGCGGAATTAGGCGATGAGTTGTTCTGGAAGGCAATCCACACCTTTGTGCAAGATAATGCCCACAACACAGTAGAAACCGTTGATTTATTAAGGGCAATTGAAAAAGCGACAGGGCGCAATCTTCTCTTCCTCTTCGATCAATACGTCTTCCGAGGCGGTCATCCCGATTACAAAGTTGCCTATGCTTGGGATGCTGATAGTCATTTAGCGAAAGTAACCGTCACTCAAACACAAGCCAAAGACAGTAAAAATGGCAGCAATATTGGACTCTTTGACCTAAAAATTCCCATTGCTTTCGGTTTTACGCAAGACGGTACTTCTCCGGAGCTAAAAACTTTCACTCTACGGATACATGAACGGGAGCAAAGTTTCTACTTCCCTCTAGAGAAAAAGCCTCAGTTGATTAGCTTTGACTACGAGAACAGCTATCTAAAAACTGTCGTCCTAGAGTACCCCACACCGGAACTAAAGGCACAGCTAAAATCTGACCCTAACCCAATTTCCCGCATCTATGGGGCAAAGGCATTGGCGAAGAAGGGAGGATTAGAGGCTGTCAAAGCACTGTCTGAATCCCTGACGAGCGATGCTTTTTGGGGCGTTCGGGTGGAAGTGGCAAAGCAACTCGCCTCGATCAAACTCGATCAGGTAACGCCTGCTTTAATTGCTGGGTTAAAAGATGAAGACGCCCGCGTCCGTCGTGCGGTGGTGGAAGCCCTCAGTAGTATTAAGACGACTGTCAGCTATGATGCCTTGAAGCAGGTGGTCGAAAAAGGCGATGCCAGCTACTACGTAGAAGCGTCTGCGGCTAGGGCATTGGGAGGCTTGGTGTCAGGTAACCTCAAGCAGAAAGAGGATGAAGTTCTCCAGTTGCTAACTGGTGTCCTCAGAGAAAAGATTGGCTGGAATGAAGTGGTGCGCGGCGGTGCCATTGGTGGTTTGAGTCAGATGAAGACTTCCTCAATTGCATTAGAAGTGATTCTGGAATATACCACTGTGAGTGTCCCGCAAGCTTTACGGTTAATGGCAATTCGGGCATTAGGCACGATTTCGACGGGTCAAACCCCGAATAATATTGAGTGGATTTTGGAACAACTGGAAGAACTTTCCGGGGAACCCTTCTTCCTAACGCAAGTGGCGGTGGCTTCGGCTTTGGGGCAAATGGAGACAGCCAAGGCAATTGGCGTGTTGCGATCGCTTGCTGATCAAACTCCCGATGGACGTGTCCGCCGCATTGCGGAAGAATCAATCCAGGAAGTCCAGAAGCATGTTGGTTCAGATCAAGCCGTTAAGCAGCTCCGGGAAGAACTGGATCAGCTCAAAACAGAAAACCAAGAACTCAAAAGCCGCCTGGAAAATCTAGAAGCGAAGTCTCTATCCGTCGTTAGTCAAGCGTAATGTAGCCGCAGATTTCAGTCTGTCGGCGGGCGGTGAGTGGTGCTTCAAAGAAAAAAAGCCCCTGGCGATGAGCTAGGGGCAATTATCAGGGTGTATCTACTACTCTTTGTTTTCACTGGCTGATATAGCTAGTTCCGGAAACTTTTTAATGAATTTTGTAGCTTCTATGAACAAAAACAAGAACACCCGTCTAGAACTCAATCGACTGCTGCAAGAACGCAACGAGCATCCAGAACGGAGTGAGGCGATCGATCGCCAAATCGAAGCCACCTTCAAACAAACTCATGCACTCTTTGTGCTGGATATGTCTGGTTTTTCACGGACGAGCATCCGCTACGGGATTATCCATTTCCTGGCGATGGTTCATCGTATGAAGGAAATTGTTACTCCAGCGATCGCAGAATATGGTGGCAGTATTGTCAAACAGGAAGCTGATAACGTCTTTGCCGTCTTTCCTGAAGTACAAGCGGCGGTGGATTGCGCTCGTGATCTGCTCAAGCGTGCAGTGGCGGTAAATACAATGCTGCCTGACTCACAAGATATCTATCTGAGTATTGGCATTGGCTACGGAGATGTTTTGATGCTCGAAGAGGAAGATATGTATGGCTCCGAGTTTAATTTAACGGCAAAGCTAGGAGAAGATTTGGCGGAACGCAATGAAGTTTTGATTACAGAATCAGCTTTTGGACAGCTTCAGGAGCCTGCTGCCGAGCAATGGGAACAGTTAGACTTCTCTATTTCTGGCTTGGAATTGCTGGCGTATAAGGCGATCATCACACCAGGCTATTGACGACATCATCCCTTATTACTCAGCTAAAGGGACAACGCGATCGCCTCAATCAACCAACCCTCAACCAGTGCCCAAAACCGACAGGCGATCGCTGTTGATCGATCAAGGCTGAGTGAAGGGGATCGTTTTATACCACTAAATCTGCACTTTTAACAAAATTTTTATACAGTTTAACTTTAGGCAAAGTTTTGTAAAAATAAACGGGTTTTTTTTAAATTTTTATATACTAGATTTAAGGAAATAATAAGAATTAGAAGCTGACCCAGTTCAGCTAAACCCTGAAGGGATGACTTCCAACCGAAAGAATGTGAGAGATTTCAACCCAAAGGGTTCTATCCAAAAGCAGAGCTATGGATAGTCGGTTGCTTTAAATAACGTCATCAGTTTAACGAGAGGCCAAGATTAGGCGTGAGTCAGTATCAACTCATTTCTCCTAGTGAGATACGCGAACAGAAACTGCGGAGCTATGACTCTGAAGCGATCGCGAAGTATTACCGCAACCGTCCCTGGTTAGTCATCCGACGCACTTTTACTGTTCTTTGGTTCTTTATCAGATTTGTCTTAGGCTTAAAGTTGGATGAATGGTTCAACCGAGCTGAAGAAAACAAGTATAAACGCGCTGTTCAACTGCGGCAGATGCTCATCCGCCTTGGCCCCACCTTTATCAAAGTTGGTCAAGCCCTCTCTACACGCCCGGACTTGATTCGCAAAGACTTTTTAGACGAGCTAATTAAGCTACAAGACCAGCTACCACCATTTTCTAGTGCCCTTGCTCTATCGATTATTGAAGCGGAACTAGGGCAATCTATCGGACAACTGTTTCGTCAGATCTCGCCCCAACCTGTTGCGGCGGCTAGCCTTGGTCAGGTTTACAAAGCCGTCTTGCACACGGGTGAAGAAGTAGCGGTGAAAGTGCAGCGACCAAACTTGCTGCCGACTATCACTCTAGACCTGTATTTGATGCGTTGGGCAGCAAGCTGGCTTGCTCCTTGGCTTCCCCTCAATTTAGGGCATGATTTGACCTTGATTGTCGATGAATTTGGCATCAAGTTATTTGAGGAAATTGACTACGTCAACGAAGGGCGCAACGCCGAAAAGTTTGGCAATAACTTCCGCGATGACCCGACAGTAAAAGTCCCTGCAATCTACTGGCGCTACAGTAGTATTCGCGTTCTGACACTAGAGTGGATTAATGGCTACAAACTAAATGATGTTGCTGGCATTTTGGCGGCGGGTTTGGATATAGACACCATTATTGAAACGGGTGTTACGGCTGGTTTACGTCAGCTTTTGGAGTTTGGCTTTTTTCATGCTGACCCTCATCCAGGTAATTTGTTTGCCACTCCCGATGGTCGGATGGCTTACATCGACTTCGGTATGATGGATCAGCTTGAACAGTACACAAAAGAAACTCTGGCAGGTTCCATTGTTCACCTGATCAACCAAGATTACCGTCACCTGGCAGAAGACTTTGTTAAGCTCGGCTTTCTTACCCCAAATACAGACATATACCCGATTATCCCTGCCCTAGAAGCAGTTTTAGGGGATGCGATGGGCGAAAGTGTGGCTAATTTCAACTTGAAGACGATTACCGATCACTTCTCGGAGTTGATGTATGATTATCCATTCCGGGTTCCAGCAAAGTTTGCCCTGATTATCCGTTCCTTAATTACCCAAGAAGGTTTGGCACTAAGCCTCAATCCCAACTTCAAAATTGTGGAAGTTGCCTATCCTTATGTAGCACGACGCTTACTGACAGGGGAATCACCCGAAATGCGTCGGCGTCTGATTGAAGTGCTATTTAAAGATGACAGATTTCAGTGGATGCGCCTGGAAAATATGCTGGCGATCGCTCGTTCTGACGGCAGCTTCGATCTCTTACCCACGGCTCAACTTGCCTTGCAGTATCTCCTCTCTGAAGAAGGGCAATTTCTACGGCGTCAATTACTGCTAGCCCTAACGGAAGATGACCGTTTGCATACGGCTGAAGTGGAACGCCTCTGGAACTTGGTAAAGGATGATTTGAAACCGGGACGCCTGTTTAATGTTGCTCTCGGATCACTAGCAGGAATCTCCACGGAAGGAGTTGCAGCTTTGATCGGCAAGTAAGGGTACTCTCGTCGTAGTTGCCTACTTAATACAAAGCACGCTAGGACAATATTGAATTGCACTTAGCAATGTAAAATCTGCCCATATCCCAAACAACATTAGGAGTGCTTTGTGTTTACCTTTCCAGAACCGCCTTATTTTTTGCTTGTTGTTGGTTTGTTTTTTGGACTTGCTTCTGGTGTAGCCTTTGAAGCCACTCTCAAACAACAAGTGCAGGAATGGGTAAAAAGTCGCTCGACACGTACCCTGGCTCAAATGCAGGGAGTTCAGTTACTGGTGCCATTTGTAGGAATAGTGCTGGGAATTTCTATCTTCCTAGTGGCTGGCTTAGAGATTTTTGGATTCCCTATGTGGCTGTCTTATGCTCTCTCCTTGCCGATGACCATTTTAATCGCCGTCTTGGTTTGGTCACAACTCGGTCAGCTTCTACTACAGCTAGAGCAGGGAGGCTCAAAAGCCCTCGATTTAGATAGCTTTAACTAGCCTTGAGGAAAAACTCTGAACACTTCGGAAAGTCCCCTTTGGTTAAGGGGACTGCGACCACTTGGAGAAATCGAAGCTAGCTTTTCTATGCAGTGATTCTAAGGGCGATCTGTTTTGCGATCGCACTGAACGTTACAGAATCACCTTAAGTAGGATTACGGTTTCGACCGAGCAGACCTGCTAAGAATTTTGAGCCGCGATCACGTAAGACGCTGAATCCTGAACTCTCTCGTCCCCAGTCCAGTTTGCGGTGAGGGCAAGCACCAACAATCCTTGAAGCAATCCCCCAAAAATCAACGCCGAAAACAGCATCAAATTTTTCTTAAACCGTCTAGATTGTGCAGACTGAATCATCGAGCTTGCCCTCCTGTTTTGCTATCTGCTAGATCGAGGTGTTAACGTCTTGACATGCGTATAATCACTTAATCTAATCAGATTAGCGCCCAATAAGACAATTGAATAGTTAAGTTTAGTTGAGAGTTGATGGCATATCTAGCAATCAACCCTCAACTAAAGTAGCAATCTTAGTTTCTACTACTCAGTGGCTTGCCAGTGGATATAGGGGCGAGAAGCAGATATGCCCTTATACAAGACTTCGGTATAGCCATCCGACCAACCGACATCCGTGCGGAAACGAACCTTGCCATTGCCAAATTGGAAATTGTAGGCGCGGAATTGGTCAGATTTTGCCTGACCGATACAAGAAGCGTACTCGCTGCGTAACGGAGCTTCGTATTCTAAGCGTTTTGGCTGATTCACTACTAACTTAGCGCTTTGAGAGGCGATCGCCTGCGTATCGGCGACAACAGTGTGATCGGCACCCCCTTCAAATCCCTGAACGAACATCCAAAGTCCAACGGTGTCGGGACAAGTCCCCGCCTGACGTTCCACGTCAAACTTAATATTGGGCTGCCTTTGTGCTTGAGCGAGAGGGTCTGTTTGCGTCTGGACAGCACCCACCGCTTCAGAAGGCGATGGTTGTATGCGGCTTTGAGCATTGGGAGTGTTTGTACAGCCGATCAGAGAAAGGGTGAAAAGAGCGGTCATCAACAAGGAATTACGTTTCATGGAGCGTTTAAGCGGTTAAATCTAAGGCTGACGAATTTTGAATGAGGCACTATCGACGAGTAGATGATTACTGATAGGCGCTAAGGTTTCAGCGATCAAAGGGAAAGCAAAACAGAGCATAACAATTGAGCCACAAAGATTTTTAACTTCATTGCATGGCGATTAACGAGATTGAGATGATGTTCGTTATTTGAAGTCAGGAACAATGAATCACAAACTGTCACCAGCGAATAATGAGTGACCAATAACCAAGAACTAAAAGTGAAGGTTGCCTAAGAAAGGTGAGGATCTGGCAATGATCTGATCATTGGGACTCTTGATAGCGATGAAATTTTTGGATTTGCTGGCGATGATGGTTTGTTTGCTCTTAATGGCGACGACTTCGTCTCTGGTGGCGATGGGGTTGACATCATTATCGGTGGCGGTGGAAATGACAAACTTAATGGTGATAACGGCAACGACTTAATCTTTGGTGACTCTCAATTATTTGGTGAGGGCGGGAACGACACTATAAACGGTGACAACGGTAATGATGTCCTCAACGGCGATGAGGGGAATGACATCCTTAATGGTGGTAATGGTAATGATGTCCTCAACGGCGATGAGGGGAATGACATCCTCAATGGTGGTAATGGTAATGATGTCCTCAACGGCGATGAGGGGAATGACATCCTCAATGATGGTAATGGTAATGGTGTCCTCACTGGTGGCAACGGTAACGACTTAGCCGATGGTGAGGAAGGGGATGACCACCTCAGTGACGGGAATGGCAACGATATACTCTTTGGTAGCCTTGGGAATGACACCCTTCTCGGTGAAGCGGGAGCAGATGTACTCGTTGGTAGTGAAGATGACGATGTTCTTTCTGGTGGCGATGGGGATGATGCGCTGATTGGTGTTGACCCCTTTGTCCCTGCTTTTGGATTTGGCGCAGGTGAGATTGACATCCTAACTGGTGGTCAGGGGAGTGATATATTCTTCCTTGGTGACAATGGAACCATACTAGATATTGAAAGGTTTGGGTTAAAGCATCATTTGCCGCCACCTCTTTAATGATCAGACTAAGCCAGAACGGAGAGCAACAACCGCCGCCTGTACTCGGTCATCCACAGAAAGTTTATTCATAATCCCGCGCACATGGGTCTTGACTGTATTGGGGCTGAGGTAAAGGGCTGAGGCGATTCCTGGATTGCTGTAACCTTCTACGATCAGCTTCAATACTTCCATTTCTCTTTTTGACAAAGTGATGATTGTTCCACTCGGTGAAGGTGGTGATAGATGCTCAATCACTTTCCGGGCAGTTTGCGGATCGAGGTAGGCAGCCCCTTCACCCGCCGCAGCGATCGCATTCAGCAAGCGATCGACACTTGCTCCTTTAATACAATACGCATCTGCCCCACTAGACAGTGCTGCAATAATTTCTTGTTCTGTGGTGTGAGATGTCAGCATCACGACTCTCCCCTGTTTGAGCGTTAGGGTCATTGCACTAGTATCTAAGCCGATTTTTACGTTGAGGTAACCCGTGCGTCCTTCGGTGATAAAGTTCTGCTGTTGAGCGCGATCGCGCTGATGTTCTGAAAACTTTTCTGTAGATCCCTCTAAAGAATTAAAAGCTGGGTAAGTGCCTTTCTTGATCCGCCATAGCGTCATCAAAAGCCGGAATATGTAAAGGAATGTAACAATATTGCTGTCATACTGGCTTAATGGCTTGACAGTGAGATTGAAAGCCGATAATCTTCATTACATACCCGGGTAGAACAACTGATAGTTATATGCAAGACAAGCAAAAGGTTACGCTGTATCTTCCTCCAGGACTTCATCGTCAGCTCAAAATTCGAGCAGCCGTTGATTTAGACTCAATGTCATCAATGGTTGAAAGAGCAATTGTTTTCTATCTGACTCATCCAGAATTGGTTGATGAAGTAGAAAGCCAGGGTAAAACGCATCAAGTTTATACTTGTCCCGAGTGTTCTAGCCCTGTGGTATTGAAGGATGGAGAAATGGCTTCCCTGGAAAATCAGCCGGGTGTCTTGGCTGAAGAACTTCCAGTCGAAAAAGTGCGAGAAGAAGTGAGTTACCGTACAGGCTCGCAGGGTGAAGAAAAATTAGTTCCCTGTTAAAGCTCAAGTCGCGAGAACCCAATAAATTGCACGCTTTTAGACATCTAATTTGACAGTGATGCGCCGTCTCTAACTAGGTCGATAGTCATGCAAGAAGAGATCTATACTCTGATTCAAGCTCAATATCCTCTCATCTACCTCGTTACTTCCGAGGAAGAGCGGACAGAGAAGGCGATCGCACAGATTGCTCACAAGTCTCAACAAAGACGTGTGTATGTATGGACTGTCACCCACGGAATTGTTGAGTATGGTCAACCCCGACATACTACGCAACACAACACTGTCTCGCCTGAAGCAGCAATTGAATGGGTCGTCCGGCAACGCGAGCCTGGGATCTTTATATTCAAAGATTTACACCCTTTCATCGACTCACCAGCAACAACTCGGTGGTTAAGGGATGCGATCGCTAGTTTCAAGGGCACGTCCAAGGTGATGATTCTCATGTCACCCGTGCAACAGGTTCCTATCGAACTGGAAAAAGAAGTTGTCGTTCTCGACTATCCTTTACCCGATTTAGCGGAGTTAAACCAGGTTCTAGACCATCAGCTAGAGCAAACCAAATCTCGCCGTACAACAACGGAAACGAGAGAGAAGCTGCTCAAAGCTACCTTGGGTTTGACCAGAGATGAAGCAGAAAAAGTCTACCGGAAAGCCTACGTTACTGCTAAACGTCTCACAGAATCAGAAGTCGATATTATTCTTTCTGAAAAAAAGCAGCTCATCCGCCGCAATGGAATCTTAGAATTTATTGAAGAAGATGAGACCCTGGAAGCAGTTGGCGGTTCAGAAGACCTCAAAAACTGGCTGAAGCAACGCTCCAACTCTTTTACAGAAAGAGCAAGGGAATATGGCTTACCCCAGCCGAAAGGGATGCTGATTCTTGGGGTTCCGGGGTGTGGTAAGTCGTTAATTGCCAAAACCACGGCTCGTCTTTGGGGTTTGCCACTGCTACGCCTAGATATGGGACGAGTTTACGATGGCTCAATGGTGGGTCGTTCGGAAGCCAATCTCCGCAATGCGCTAAAAACGGCAGAATCCATTTCGCCAACAATTCTCTTCATTGATGAGCTAGACAAAGCCTTTGCTGGTACTTCCGGTTCGGCTGACTCAGATGGTGGCACCTCTAGCCGGATTTTTGGCTCGTTCTTGACTTGGATGCAGGAAAAGACTTCCCCTGTGTTCGTGATGGCAACGGCAAACCGTGTGGAACGTCTCCCAGGAGAATTCTTACGCAAAGGTCGTTTTGACGAAATCTTCTTTGTCGATTTACCGAATGCAGAAGAACGTCAGCAAATTTTCAAAATTCATCTAGGAAAGCGGCGTCGAGATATTGCCCGTTTTGATATAGAGCAGTTAGCAAAAGTGTCCGATGGTTTTTCCGGTGCAGAAATTGAGCAAGCCATAATCGCTGCAATGTATGAAGCGTTTGCTCAAGACCGAGAATTCACTCAACTGGACATTATTGCGGCAATCAAAGCGACTCTACCGCTTTCCAAGACCATGACTGAGCAGGTAACAGCCCTAAGGGATTGGGCGAGACAGCGAGCGCGACCTGCCTCAGGCTTCGTTGCTGAATATCAGCGACTGGAGTTCTAAAAAGCTTTCTCCTGCTTCCCAACAGGAGTAAAGGCTAGCAACTTGCTAGCAGTTTCACTAAAAGCCGCACTCATCAAGCGGCTAACGCACAAGACAAAAGCTAACGTTGTCGTTTCTCTTCTAACTCTACTGGAGGAAATCCAAATGTCTCACTTTAGCACTCTCCGTACCAAAATCACCGATGCCGAAATCTTGAAGGCTTCTCTCCGTGATCTGGGTATCTCTGTTAAGACGGAAGCCGATGTTCGCGGCTACAACGGTCAGCGTGTTCGCGCCGATCTCGTTGCGGTTTTGGAAGGTGAGTATGATCTCGGCTGGTCTCGCAATGGCGATGGTTCCTTTGACTTGATTGCTGACTTGTGGGGTGTTGCTAAGAAGCACAACCAAACTGAGCTGATCAACTCGATCAACCAGAAGTATGCAGTTAACAAGACTTTGTCTGAGGTTAAGCAACGCGGTTTGCAAAATGCCAACGTCAAGTTGGTTCTGCAATAGTAGTCTGTTTAGGCGTTCCCAAGCTCACGGGTTGACCAATAATTGAGGTTAGCCCGTTTTTTGCACCAACTAAAAAGATAAGACCCAGTGGCTGATGCCTGCTGGGTCTATTTTTTGGAAGCTTTTTCTTCTCTATCTAAAAACTTAACTAAGCCAGTGCAGCTTCTGGTTGTGGCCAGCGCTCAATGGCTTTACCAATCACGGAAAGTTCTTTAACCAATCGGTCAAAACGCTCAGGAGTCAGGGACTGTGGCCCATCAGACAAGGCTTTCGCTGGGTTGGGATGAACTTCAATCATGAGAGAGTCAGTTCCGGCGGCGATCGCTGCCATAGCCATTGCTGGGACATATTCTGCCCGTCCAGTACCGTGGCTAGGGTCGATCATGATTGGCAAGTGAGTTAGCGATCGCAACACAGGCAACACCGATAGATCCAGCGTGTTCCGCGCGTACTGCCGATCGAACGTTCGGATGCCCCGTTCGCACAAAATTACATTTGGGTTGCCCGCAGCCAGAATATACTCAGCCGCCATCAACCACTCTTCAATTGTCGCTGACATGCCACGCTTAAGCAGCACGGGCTTGGGTTGTGCCCCTACCTTCTTCAGCAACGAGAAGTTATGCATATTACGTGCTCCTACTTGCAGCACATCCGCAAATTCTCCCACCTTCTCCATATCAGCGGTATCCATCACTTCAGTGATGATCCCTAGACCTGTTGCTTCCCGTGCGGCGGCAAGTAAACCTAAAGCACTTTCTCCGTGTCCTTGGAATGCGTAGGGAGATGTCCGAGGTTTGTAGGCTCCACCGCGCAAGAACTGAGCTCCTGCTGCCTTCACGCGGCGAGCTGTTTCGACAATCATTTCCTCATTTTCTACCGAACAAGGGCCAGCAACAATCACCACGGGGTGGTTTTCACCAATATGAACCAATCCACCGGGGGTAGAAACTACAACAGTGCTGCCTTCCCCATGACGGTACTCACGGCTAGCACGCTTGAAGGGTTGCTCAACCCGCAGTACTTGCTCAATCCAAGGACTAACTTCTTGAATTTGCAGCGGGTCTAAATCAACCGTGTCACCGACTAGCCCCAAAACAACCTTGTGTTTCCCGACGATTTTCTCAGGAATCAGACCCCATTCGCCGAGTTCCTGGGCAACGCGAGTAACCTCGGCTTCCGGGGAACCCGCTTTCATTACTACAATCATGTTTTAAATTTCCTGCCAAATTACTGGTGTACTTAACTTGAATAGCTAAACAAAGATCAACACAATATTGAAACCCACCTCACCTGGCTTAATTGCCAGCTTGACGAGGATTTACGAATAATTACATAGCTACGTTTTATTATGCTCACTTATGACTCTAAATCAAGTTAAGGGAGCTGTTCGCTATTTTGCTAATCTTTTTGTCCTGCCGAACGCCAAGCAGCGGTCATTCGTCCCAGGTTTGTGGTGAACTCTCGCCACCCCACTACAGAGCCAGAAACTTCTTCATCCCAAGAGGCAGAGAGGACGCCATAGCTCAACCCTAATACCCCAAGCCCAAAAAATCCCATACTGACAAGAACCACCGCGACGTGAGGTAGAGCTAACCCCATCTTTGCAACCAAATAATAGCTAACAAAAAACGTGGCGATCCCCAAAGCCGAAGGAAGCCCGCAGAGTAACGCCATCCGACGTACCATGCGTTTGCTGACTTCATCAGGAATTTTCATTGATTCCTGTGAAGCGGGGGACTGCTTATTTTTCTTCACCGTAGCAGGAGCAGATTTTTCTGGAGTTGAAGCCGTAACCGCTGGTCGATCTTTCTTCGCCACTGCTTGACTAGGTGCCGATTCTGGTTGGGTGTTGGTTGTTTTTTTGCGCTTTTGACGCGGTTCAAAGGGCAAACGACGCGATGGTTCAGTAGACATAAGCTTGAATATAGATTATCCGCGAATCCCTAGGCTTTGAATCAACGATTGGTAACGATCCCGGTCTTCTTTACGAAGATAGGTCAACAAGCGCTTCCGACGACCAATCATTTTCAACAGCCCTCTGCGGGAGGAGTGGTCTTTTTTGTTGCCTCTCAAGTGGTTGCTCAACCGATTAATGCGTTCGGTAAGGATGGCAATTTGTACATGTGCCGATCCCGTATCGGTTTCATGAACTTGGTAGCCTTCAATAATTTCCTGTTTGTGCTCTTGCGTCAGACTCATAGGTACAATCTTTAGGATTAATGCAGCAATTTACTATCTTATCATTATGCTCAGGTGGGGTGAAAGGATACCCTGATGACAGTCAGTGCTTTACCTGCGGCTCACCCGTTTTTAGGGAAAAAATAACTCGGTTTTCACAACATTGACTGAGAATTTTTGGATAGAAGTTTTAAGGAAGAGGAGAGACGTTTTTGCCCTGGCGTCGTTCATCTAGCCACTGCTGCAAAATAATTGCCGCTGCTTTCCGGTCAACTAAACCCTTGTTTCGGGAAAGGTCTATTCTCTGTTCTCTAAGCAGTTGTTCCGCCGCCACCGAAGTTAGACGTTCATCAGTAAATTCCACTGGCAAACCTAGGGCGGCTGATACCCGCGCCGCAAATTTCTTTACCTGGCGAGCTTGAAAGCCCAAGCTTCCGTTCATGGAATAGGGCAAACCCACAACTAGCACTTGAGCCTCCCGCTCTTTTACCAGTTCTCGTAATTGTTCAATGTCGTTGGCAAAAGAAGTACGCTCAATCGTAGTTAAACCTGTCGAGATCAAACCCGTTTTATCGCATCCAGCAACTCCGATACGTTTTTTACCTACGTCTAATCCTAGTGCCGATATTTGCTGCATTTGAAAGGAGTCCTGAGGCTGAGTTCTAATGGGGATCAGATGTTATCGGTCTTCTTAGCCGTTGCTATTAGTACCCTTTCCTACTTCCACCTCAGCGTTGGAACTCTACAGAGTTGCCAACCTCAAACATATCTTTAGCCCCGGTTTTTCTTTTCTATAGGCTCAGTAGGCTCAGTTGGAGGGATAACTTCCTGAGATAGGGAACTAGAGGTCGTTGAAATATCTGTTCTGGGAACGGTCTGGGAGGGATTCGACAACGACTGTAGCCAAGTCATGCGGCTAGGGATGGGAGTGCGTGCTGGCTTGAGTCCTTGGAGAACCTCTGATAGATGCAGTCCTTCTAAGGAAACTGGCTTGGCTTCTCGTAATTTGTGCCAGACGGAACGGGACATCAACAATGTGTGTTCAATCCGCTGCGCCCCTAGTTTTTCTAAATATTCTTCACGTTCTGGCTGGTAGTCCGCTGATGCAAGCTGCAAGCTTTGGGTAGGCAAATCCTGGACAATCCGAGCCATTTGAGATAGTAGTTCTGGATAGAGCCAGGTATAGGCAGGATGAACGGTTAGTTCAGCGCTATGGGGCTGAGAACCATCTCGGCACACTTGCAAGTTAAAGTAGCCGATTGCGGCTTTACGCTGTGGTTCAAAGACGTAGCCACTGATGATATCTGTATGACTAATCCACTGCTGGAGATTAGAAATGAAGGCGTTTAAAAATCCAATTTTGAAGTCTTGGATATGGCGGTCAAAGACTTGTCGTACCTGCGGCGGCATTGAGGCCGTGTCAAGCTGATAGAGCAATTGAGCGTCTGCATTGCTTACGGGCAGGAGATTTGGTAAATCTGGCTCATGATCTGCCAATCCTTGAAGCAGTTCTGGTGCGATCGCCCAATAGGTTAGTTGTGCTAAAGGCTGAAATCCATTCTGCCGATACAGTGCTAACGTTGATTTGCTGTGAATACTGACTTCTAACAACCAAGTTCGGGCTTCCCAGATTGTCTCGAAACAGTAACGCAGCAATTGGGAACCAATGTCCCCCAAGTTCTGGGTTTTTTCAGAGGGCTGAGTCTGAGGCTCAACCAGCACATGCTCAACGCGCCAAGTGCTACGCGTCCGATTGAATGGGGCAACCTGGATTAGTCCACGAATTTTTTGATTTTGTTCAGCAACATAGATGCGAAGGGCGTGCTGACAAGGATTGGGAAACCAACTTAAAATTTTTAAGGGGCCAAACCAGTTTTGCGCTTGTTGCAACTGACGCCCCAGCGACACTGAACAACTGTGGCTATTGCCATCAGATGCCTCTGTCACCAGTTGAGCGATCGCCTCCAAATCACGGTACTGGAGAGACCGGATCGCGTTCTTCGTGTTGTCTGGGAGAGGTGAATTCATGTTGAATAGAGATGCCATGAAGCCGACAGCTTTCTTGCAACTGAAAAGCTCGTTCTACACACAAGCGATTGTCAGCGACAATTCTACTGCTAATATCTTAACTATTTTCTTGAATCTCGCACCTTGCACCTCAGTTTACGGCTAGTACGTCCTTAGGGTAAGCAAGAGAGGGACTGTACCGTTTCTGGTTGTAAGGATATTGTTAGGGGGGGTAGGAGGAGAAATGATCAACAACTCTGATACAACCGAATTGATCTTAAAAGCGATCGCCAACGAAATCGTTTTACGAACATGAGCGAGAGTGACGGTAAAAGGGTTTAAGATGAATTGTTCATAAATATTTGTAAACTATTACACTATTAAAAATATCTCCGTCCATCTAGCTAGAAAGTTTTTTGTCCCATTCTTGAGATGCGACCCTTTCCCGGATTTTACTCCGGGGTTTTTACCGTGTTAGGAGTTTCTAATGCAGCAACTAGTCAAACTTGAACGCTCTTTCCTCATCGCCCATATTGTGTCCATGGTCTTCGGGCTGGCAGGGTTGTTAATCGTCCTCCCCCATCCAGAACTGATCGCTGGTTTATCTACCTTTGGGCAAACCTTATTCCAGTGGGGAATGGCTGGAGGTGGTGTGGTGTACATCATCTTTGGTGCGATCGCCGTGGCGATTTATGCCTACCGAACCCTAGGACTTTGGCACTGGCTCACATTCATGCTGCCCTCTGCTTGTATTTCCTTAGGAAGTGAATTGCTGGGTACCAGTACCGGCTTTCCTTTTGGAGAATACGGTTACTTGAGCGGTTTAGGTTACAAAGTTGCCGGTCTTGTCCCCTTTACCATTCCCCTATCCTGGTTTTACATGGGATTGGTTTCCTACCTGATTGCCCGTGCTGGTCTAAAAGTTGACCTTTACACCAATACCAAGTCGGGATGGTGGCGTCAGACTGGCGCAGTTATTTTGGGAAGCATCCTGCTGACCTCTTGGGACTTTGTACTCGATCCTGCTATGAGCCAAACAGCTTATCCGTTTTGGCATTACGGCGAAGTGGGAGCCTATTTTGGCACCCCGTTCCAAAACTTTGCGGGTTGGCTTGCCACAGGTATTGTTTTCATGACCGTAGCAGCCTTGTTGTGGAAAAAATCCCCGATTGCCCTGTCACGCCAGCAGTTAGGATTCCCTCTGGCGGTTTACTTTAGCAACATTGCCTTTGGGATCGTCTTAACTCTAGGAGGCACGGGAATCTGGATTCCCGTTGGCTTAGGGGTCTTACTAGGACTCGCTCCGGCGGCAGTATTGTGGTGGATGGCAGCATCAACACCGATGATAGCTGTCTCCAACCAAGTAGAAACTGAGACTCCTAACGGCTCCGTACCCATGGCACAAGTGGGAGCGATGCCTAAGTGAGCTGGATTCTCAGTGCCTTCAGTGGATTAGTAGGGCGAGCGTTGCCAGAGGCAGGGATTGGTGTTTTTGCGATCGCGTTGTTGCTCATCCAAACCCCAGCGGCATTGATTTTAATGTCTCGCCTACTGAAAGGCCCGCAGCGCCGCTCTCCCCTCCAGCCGCAATCTCCCAGCCTTGAACAGCTTGGTAGCGTCAGTGTTGTCGTTCCAACGCTCAACGAAGCCGAACGCATCACCCCGGCTCTGGAGGGGTTGAGTCGGCAAAGCTATGAAGTTAGGGAAATTATTATCGTTGATAGCCGCTCTCAAGATGGGACAAGAGAGCTGGTGAAGTCGGCGGCAGAAAAAGATCCCCGGTTTCGCCTCACAACGGATGATCCCTTACCCCCTGGCTGGGTAGGGCGTCCCTGGGCGTTGCACACGGGTTTTTTGCACAGTTCCCCAAAAAGCGAATGGATTTTGGGGATGGATGCTGATACTCAACCGAGTGCAGGCTTAATTGCTGGTTTGGTGAGAGCAGCTGAGGCAGAGCAGTTTGACCTGATTTCCCTTTCTCCCCAATTTATCCTTAAGTATCCAGGGGAGTGGTGGCTGCAACCTGCGCTCTTGATGACCTTGCTGTATCGCTTCGATCCGGCAGGCGTTACAGCTAATTCTCCTGAACGAGTGATGGCAAATGGACAGTGTTTTTTATGCCGTCGCCATGTTTTAAGCCAGTTAGAAGGCTACACCAGCGCTAAAGGATCTTTTTGTGACGATGTCACCTTAGCGCGGAATATTGCCGCTCAAGGCTTTAAGGTAGGCTTTTGGGATGGAGCAAAGGTGCTGAAGGTGCGGATGTATGAGGGAGCCGCAGAAACTTGGAAAGAGTGGGGGCGATCGCTTGACCTTAAAGATGCGGCGTCTACCGCCCAACAGTGGAGCGATCTTTGGCTACTGTTGAGCGTGCAAGGTCTACCCCTCCCCGTTACCGCCATCTTGCTCAGTTACCTGGCTCTAGGGTATGGTGCGCTTTCTTTAAGCGTAGCTGCGGGATTAAACCTATTCTTGCTACTGATCCGCTGTGCCTTGTTGTTTGCGATCGCACCATCCTACGACCGCACGCAAAGCCCCTCATCTGCCTCCTGGCTTTTCTGGCTTTCTCCCCTAGCAGACCCCTTAGCCGTCTTGCGGATTTTTCTTTCCACCTTCGGCAGACCTACCCAATGGCGCGGTCGCACCTATAATTCAGAGCCAGTCACCAAAAGTCGGTCGTCTTGACTTCACCGCTGTTGATTGGAAAAAACGCACAATAAAATAGTTCTCCTTTGCTCCTCTATGTGATTGAGGAATTAATGATAGGCGAGCAAATGGAGAATATAGGGGAGGGTCAAGAGTAAGAGATAAAACCCTCGCGATCGCGTTTTAAAGACAGCAGACTAGTCCTAAAAACTAGCTGTCCTCATCAGTATTATTGACCTGGTCTACCCGTTCGAGCTGCCAGAGAATCTGATTGCCCTCGCGACGAACGCGGGATACAATCCAGTTCCGCCAACCCCAGTGGTCGCCTCGGCTGGTAACAGCACTGGCATTGACATCCATCAAATCCGCAAGTTCGGAACTACTAATTAAGTAGCCTTCTCTGGCAATCTCATCCGCAATGTGTAGAGTTTCTACCAAATTACGAAGTTGAGCCACCCTAACTTCGCGCGGCAATTCATCCATCAAAACACTAGACGAAGAAGCAGATAAATCCATCATGGTCATATCAGAAGTAACGACGCTCTCGTGTACGGTTTTGTAAGCTAGCGTAGAAGTGGTATCTGGATCTGATACGCCTGCTACCGGAGGCATAGTAGCTGCCTTTAGCGATTCTGGCAAAGTCAGGGAAAATGGCTGTTCTAAGGGGAGAGGTTGACCCCCCGCAAAGGCACGGGCGATCGCATCGCAACGTTCATTGCCCTCATCGCCACTATGACCTCTAACATATTCCCAACTCACTAAATCTGAGTTAAGTTTATCAAGGGTTTCCCACAAGTCTTTGTTTAAAACAGGCTTACCCTGCGCTGTTTTCCATCCTTTTTTTTTCCACCCTTTTACCCACTGAGTCACTCCTTTTTTCAGATATTCGCTGTCTGTGTATAGGGTGATGGATTCGCTTTGTGCCGAGGCGGCAAAGACTTTCAACGCCGCGATCGCGGCTTGCATTTCCATGCGGTTATTTGTGCTAGGAGTTTCAGCCCCCCCCATTTCATACACAGAACCATCTTTGAAATAGATCACCGTACCCCAACCCCCAGGGCCGGGATTACCACTGCAGGCTCCATCGGTATAAATAGATTGAATTTGGCGCATATAAGACATATTTTTAGTCACTAGTCATTAGTTAGTTGTTTAGGGTTCATAACTTAAAAACGCTGGAAGCGTGAATATCCTCCCATCGCCGATCTGTGGTTACTAGAAATTACATTAAGGTTTTGCTCGCACCTGTCTAGTTTAGAGGAATTAGATAGTACATTAGTTCTGTAAGAGAATTAGCTCGTCTTCAGCCGACAGTAAATTTTATGCCTAGCGGCTGAAAAAGCCAACATTGGAGCAACGGCATTCACTTTTGCCGCGAGAACTCATTACCTGAATGCCCGCTCTTCTGCGATATCGTGACATAGCATCTTCACCCGTGTCGATTAAAATCGCATTTGCTGAGGTCATGGGTAGACGACCGCAGCCCGATCAATTGCACATTTCTCCGGCACCGTTACTGTGAGTTACGAACCCCTACATCACAAATATCGCCCTCAAACCTTTGCCAACTTGGTAGGGCAAGAGGCGATCGCCACAACACTGACCAACGCGATTCGGACAGAACGGATTGCCCCTGCTTATTTATTCACAGGGCCACGAGGAACGGGGAAGACTTCCAGTGCGCGAATTTTAGCAAAATCGCTCAATTGCTTAGAAAGTGCTACCCCAACAGAATACCCCTGTGGCAGATGTGAAGTTTGTCGCCATGTCGCCGGGGGTTCCGCCCTAGATGTAATTGAGATTGACGCGGCGAGCAATACAGGTGTCGATAATATGCGAGAGCTGATCGAACGTGCCCAATTTGCCCCCGTGCAGTGCCGCTACAAAGTATATGTGGTTGATGAATGCCACATGCTCAGTCCGGCGGCGTTCAATGCCTTGCTTAAAACCCTAGAAGAACCCCCGGCTCGTATTGTTTTTGTCTTAGCCACCACAGACCCGCAACGGGTATTACCTACGATTATTTCTCGCTGTCAGCGATTTGATTTTCGCCGCATTCCCTTAGCACCGATGGTGTCTCATTTGGAAGCGATCGCTTCTAAAGAAAATATCGATATTAGCAGTGAGGCTGTGACCTTAGTTGCACAAGTGTCTCAGGGAGGGCTGCGGGACGCAGAGAGCCTGCTGGATCAACTGAGCTTGCTATCCGGTCAGATCACAGTTGAGCGCGTCTGGGACTTAGTAGGGGCAGTGCCAGAGCAGGATTTAATAGGGTTGCTAGAGGCGATCGCTACTTCCAAAGCAGAAGATCTGCTCGATCGGTGTCGAGCAATTTTAAATCGCGGTCGAGAACCCCTAGTAGTTCTACAAAATCTTGCCGGGTTCTACCGGGATTTACTGATCGCCAAAACTGCTCCTAGTCGCGATGACTTAGTGGCGTTGACTTCTCAAACCTGGAAAGCGCTGGGTGAATTTGCTCAGCAAATTGACATCAACATAATTTTGGCAGGTCAACAGCACCTCAAAAATAGCGAAGCGCAAATCAAAAATACTACCCAACCGCGCCTATGGCTGGAAGTTACCCTACTGGGTTTGTTGCCCTCTGCACTGAGTACTCAAAGCTCAGAGCCAATGACACCCCGCCTAGCGGCAACGGAGCCACGCTCAACGATTAAGGAAGTTTCTCCGCCTGTTCCCCCACTTCCCCAAAAGACGGCACCCCCGACTCCTTCGCCACAAGAAACATCATCCGCCGCCGCTAGTCATGCCACTAGCAATGGTGGCTTCTCGCCTCCCCAAGAGCAAGAACCCGCTGTTACGACCAATCCAGACCCTGAAGAACCCGCGTCTGTAGGTGCCCAACCTGTGACAAAAAGCATAGCTGATGCCCCGTCAGAAAGCCTAGAGCAGGTTTGGCAGCAGGTTATTGAGCATCTTCAACCTTTCTCTGCACAAGCTTTACTACGTCAGCAATGTCACTTGATTGGGTTTGATGGTTCTGTTGCCCGTGTTGGTATTAGTTCTCAACCCTTGCTGAAGCTTGCTCAGGGTAAATTAGCCAATATTGAAGCCGCATTTGCAGCGGTCTATCATTCTCCAGTCAAGGTCGTCTGGCAAATTATCAATACTTCTGTTTCTAGGAAAACTTCTGCACCCGAATCAGTTCCCCAACCTTCATCACCCGCGCCCAAGCCACCGCCTCAGCCATCAGCGCCAACTCCCCCTCCCCCTGCTTCTCAGGAAGTATCAATACCACCTGAAGAAACTCCGGTTTTTGAAAAGCCTGTGTCTTCTAAACCGCCTGCTCCCCTGCCAGTAGAAGCTGCTCGTCATCCAGCAATAAGCGCAATTCCGGCTCCTGAACTGCCCATATCTAGTGGAGAGGAAGTAGAAATAGAGATTGATGGGGGAGAAGTAGCGATCGCGCTCTCAGCCCTCAAGCAGTTTTTTGAGGGAGAGATCATTGAGCTAGACGATGACACCGAACAGAGCGAACCGAAAATTATTGAGCCACAGCCGCCCTCAGTTATTCTGGACACTTCCTCCAATGGGCACTGGGACGCAGCATTAGATGCATCCCTAGATGATGAAGAAGATCTTATTGAGCCACAGCCGTCCTCAGTTATCCTGGACGCTTCCTTCAATGGGCACTGGGACGCAGCATTAGATGCTTCCCTAGACGACGATGATGAAGATCTGCCGTTTTAAGAATTTCTCCGCCTACCTGATCCGATGAAAGCTTCTGGGGGTAGCGATCGCCAAAACTGCCATGAATTTTGACTTTGTTGCGAAGCCAAGAGCTTTAATATTCGGATGGCGAAGTAGTTTATGGCTAAATTGCTGTTGAGATAATTTTGTCCATTAACAATTAGCCAAAGCGCCATCAATCGCTGAACTTAAGGCTTTCTTCGCTGTTGCCTTGGTGGACTGTTTTGACCCACTTCAACCGCTTAGGGCGGACGGAAATCCGTGCGGTGGTTCCTGCCATTACTAGCATCCAGTGGAGCATGTAAAAGGTGCCACGGAGGGTTTGTAAGCAGGTGATCAGAAATTCTGCGGGACGCATTCTGGGATTCTCGCTGGTGCGGCGTATACCGATAAACATGCCCCAAGTCACCAAAGAGAGGAAGAGGGTGGTTAAAGGGCTGAAGACGGGTAGGCGATGGCGAGAGATTGCCATTAACACATCTGGAATAGCAGCCGCAGGTAATAGGTACTGGATGAGCAGGAAGGTGAACAAATCTAGGCTTTTTAGCGTTCCCATACGGTTACTGGCAATCAGCCGCCAGTAGTCGAGGTAGCGTTGATAGCCACCTTCTGCCCAACGATTACGCTGATGCCAAAGTGCTAAAGCACGGGTGACACCTTCTTCTTCCACGGCTGGGAAGCTGAGAAAGCCGATATCCCAATGATCGAGATGCAGGCGTAAGGTTAAATCCAAGTCGTCGGTAATCGTTTCTTCATTCCATCCCCCACAACTCTCTAGCGCCGAACGGCGGACAAACTGACCGTTACCGCGCAGTTCTCCAATTCCACCAACGGCAATGCGTTGCTGCTGAAAGTAGCTATCGACTGCCATTTCTGCCATTTGACCTTTTGTCCAAAAGTTCAAGGAGGCGTTGGCGATCGCTTTACGTACCTGTACCGCTCCGACTTGCGGATTTTCAAACAACGGCAGCACTCGCCGGAGCAAATCCTTCGGTACTGAGGCATCGGCATCAAACACCGCCACAAAATCCCCTTTGGTTAAGGGTAAAACTTGATTTAGTGCCCCAGATTTGCCACCTCCGGCATCAGCCCCACGGTGCAAGACCTTAAGTTGGTCGTACTCCTTAGCTAATCTGTTTAGTACTTGTGGTGTTCGGTCGGTGCTGTAGTCATCAATCACCCAGAGTTCATACCGATTTTCTGGATAGTCCAACTCGCACAGCGTCCTGACCAATTTGCTAATCACCGCTTCTTCATTTTTGGCGGATACCAGCAGCGAGACAAAGGGATAGTCGGCTTCTGTTGCTGCGGTTAAGGATGCTGGGGACTTCAACGGTTGAGCAAATAATATCCGTGTTGCCTGAATGCCCACCAGTGCGGTTAAGCTCCAAACTACCCAGGAACCCCAAGACAGCAGATGCAAAGCAATCGTACCGCCCCAGACTAAGGTCAATGTCAAAGCCGCTTTGCGTCGGCGTCCTTCCAATCCTTGGAAAAAGTAGGCATTTTCAAAGTCCTCGTCGTCTGAGTCAGAAAAGTCAGACAACAGAGAGCTAATCGGGTCAAGTTCGTTGTAAGAATCGTGTTCTGGCCAGGGGTTGTCCGGCATAAGCTACTTGATTCACCCATCAATACTGATCAACGCTTTTTAAGAAACCAGGAGTTCACGCAACACTAGACTGAGGATGATGGTGCCGCTACTTTTTCGCCTTTACAAATCGTTTGAGTTGTCAGGCTGGCTGTCGAGGTAGCTCTTCAGTACAGTAGTGGCTTTCATCCCCCAATGTCTTGGTGCAGATACCCTAGGGCGATCGCTGCCTTAGAGCGCTTACTAGCGCTGTTTTTCGGTGTAATCGCTCCTAGCTTCCTTTAAAAGCAAGTGCAGCCTTATTGTATCTGAGTTGCTTCAGGGACTGTTAAGCTTTTTATACTTAAAGCAGCTTTTCTTAAAAATCAAACAAAGATTTTTTTCAAAGATTAAAGGTGTTTGACTTTTGTATATGGTGACTTCTTTGATAGCCACGGCAATTTGGGGTTTGGGTGCGATTCTCTGGGTAGAACTGGTGCGAGACTTCTATCACGTTTTGTCTCATTACTGGACACCTCTTTATCGCCTCCATTCCTGGCATCATCGGGTATTCCGTCCTGATTTAATGCCAGTGAGCGATCGCATTTATCGACAAGCCCACTGGCGGAATGATGTTCCTGAAGCCTTGGTGATGCTGCTGTTGAGTTTTGTCGTGTGGGGAATAGCCCATTTCCGGGCACCAGAACAGCAGTGGGTTGCCTTGACGGGTTCTCTCTACACTCTGACTTTTTTGATCAGTGCGATCGCGCGGGGAAGTGGTCTCAAGTGGATGGATGAAGCCACCGACTTAACCCATAGACCTGGATCTTTCCTGAACCCGCCCTCCCAATGGACTATTAATCGCACTTACCACTGGCGGCACCACTTTGACAATCAAAAAGCATATTATTGCGGTACGTTGACATTGGTAGACAAGTTTATGGGAACTGCACTTTCCCTGAAAGGAAAAACCGTCGCCGTTACTGGAGCATCCGGAACCTTAGGGAGGGAGCTACTGCTTGCCCTTCACAACCGAGGCGCAAAAGTTATTGCCCTCACCTCCAAAGACCAAAGTATTGCCTTAACAGTCAAGGGTGAAAGCCTGACGATCAAAACGCTCTCCTGGCAAGTCGGCAAGGAATCAGATTTGGCAGTGCCGCTTGAGAAGGTTGATATTTTAATTCTCAATCACGGCATTAATGTACATGAGGAGCGCACGGCAGAAGCGATCGCTAAATCCTACGAAGTCAACACCTTTTCCAGTTGGCGGCTGTTGGAACTCTTTCTCTCTACCGTCTGCACTAATGAAGATATTGCTCGCAAAGAAGTTTGGGTCAACACCTCAGAAGCGGAAGTCAATCCCGCCTTTAGCCCTTTATACGAGCTGAGCAAGCGGACACTGGGGGATTTAGTGACCCTACGGCGTCTTGATGCTCCCTGTGTCATTCGTAAGCTCATTCTCGGCCCCTTTAAGAGCAATCTCAATCCGGTGGGAGTGATGTCAGCCCCAAAGGTGGCGAAGCAAATCGTCAATCTTGCCACTCGCGATGTTCGTAACATCATCGTGACGATTAATCCGCTGACCTTTATCACCTACCCCATCAAAGAATTTTGCCTCAGCACCTACTTCAAATTTTTTAGCCGTCGTCCAGACTGCGCTCAAACTCTCCCCACTCCGGAGACATCGGTAACAAAGGTAAGTCCTGCCTCAAAAGTGGGTTGAGCATTCTGATTTGAAAAAGGAACTGAGGATTAGTAATTGAGGGGTGGTAATTGGGAAAGATAAATCAGGGTAGGTTGAAAATAACTAGGTGAAAACCGATGTTGTTGGTAAAACCTGTCCTGACTACAGATCACGCGCGAGTGTATCTAGTTGAAACTAAACTAGATTCAACCCGTTGCTCCACCCGGCATAAATTGTTCAGCAAGAGCGGCTGTTTTTTCAGAAGAGCCTAAAATCACTGATAAGTTCATCTGGATTGACAGCCTCAACCTAAGCCGTTTTGTCTTACTGAACTTTCTGACCGGAGAGAGTTTTGTCTGCCCAATCAGCGGAAATTGAGGAATATACCAAGCATGTCTATTGAAAAACTTCAGCCTGCTGAAAAAGGAGCTGTCGGCGTTTATATGCCTTACTACCAAGGCGCAAAACGCAATATGTTACCCCTGGCAATTAGCCTCTACCAACAGGGATCTCTAGAGGGTCAGCGCCGTATCGAAGGGGGCGATAGCATTCCTTTTGTAGCGACCTGGTTTGTCTCGAACCTGCCAGCGGAGTTAACCCGCTGTCGGTTGCAGTTTGATGGAAATGCAGAACTGAGTTATGAGGTAACGCTGGCAAATTCTGAGTTTATTAATTACTTAATAGAAGTAATCATGAACTTCAGGCGATCGCGTCTGACAGATTTTTCTCAAGGGTTTTACCGCCGGCTGTTACGCATTGATGATTAAGCACTAGTTGAAATTCATAGGAGTGAACGGCGTGGTGAAATCTGCCAAATATTTGCTGGTTGGGTCAACACAAGCCTATAGCGGCAAATCAGCAACAATTTTAGGCATCGCTCATCAGCTAAAAGAAAAAGGAGTCGATGTCACCTACGGCAAACCCCTAGGAACTGGCCTAAATGTTAGTCAGCCAGAAGCGGTAGAAGCAGATGTTCGGTTCATGACAGATGCACTTAAACTGTCGGAAGAGTCGGTGCGCCCTCCTCTACTGTCTCTGGATGCGGAGACAGTTGCCAAGCGCTTGCAGGGGGAAGACACCACTAAATACTGTTCCTTGCTAGAGCAGTATTATCCGACGCAGGACAGTGAGTTAGTGTTATTGGAAGGGCCGGGTAGTTTAGTAGAAGGCAGTCTGTTTGATTTGTCTTTGTTGCAGATAGCAGAGGTTGTGGATGCAGCAGTGTTGCTGGTTGCCCGCTTTCACCCAGTGTTTTTAACTGATGGATTGTTGTTTGCCAAGCAACATTTAGGCGATCGCTTACTGGGGGTATTAATCAATGACATCCCTAGCCAACAGATTGAAGCCGTACAAACAACGATGCAGCCGTTTCTGGAGCGCCAAGGCATTTCTATTTTGGGAATGCTGCCGCGCAGTGCTTTGTTACGCAGTGTCAGCGTGCGGGAACTGGCACACCAACTACAAGCAGAAGTCCTTTGTCGCTCTGATCGATTGGACTTGATGGTGGAAAGTTTGACGATTGGGGCAATGAATGTCAACTCAGCGCTGAAGTACTTCCGCAAAGCCACCAATATGGCAGTGGTAACGGGAGGCGATCGCACCGACATCCAACTTGCTGCTCTGGAAACCTCCACTCAGTGCCTTATCCTTACCGGACACCTACCACCGCAACCGTTCATTCTGCAACGTGCAGAAGATTTGGAAATTCCTATTTTGTCAGTGGATCTTGACACTCTGACAACGGTAGAAATCGTTGACCGTGCCTTTGGTCAGGTACGCCTGCAAGAACCGATCAAGATGCAGTGTATCCAGCAACTTATGACTGAACACTTCGACATTGAGCGGTTAATGCACCAACTAGGGTTGGAACCAGCCATGACGGTGTAGGAAAGTTGGGAGCAAGGGGAGCAGGGGAGCAGGGGAGCAGGGGAGCAGGGGAGCAGGGGAGCGGGGAGCAGGGGAGAGAAAGAGAACCAATAACCCCTTTCACCCTTCATACTTCACCCTTCATACTTCACCCTTCATACTTCATACTTTCTCCCCTACTCACCGACTCAGTTCATAGTTACGGTACATCGGAAAGATTACCATCAGGAAGATTACTGACTGAGCGTTGTAGGGATGACAGCGAACGGTTGTAGTTCAAAATTGCATTGAGTAGGTTAACTTGGGCGCGGGTTAGTTCTGTTTGGGTGGCAATCACGTCAGTCTGAGTTCCAACGCCTGCTTGGAAGCGTAAACGCGCTAGTCGCAGACTCTCTTCTGCCTGGGTGACGGCTAAAGAGGCAGTCTGAATATTTTCCTGATTAGCCTGTAAGTTGTAATAGGCTTGTTCCACGTCCAAACGGATTTGGTCGCGCTGGTCGGCAAAACGAGCTTCGGCGATCGCAATATTTTTTTCTTCCTGCCTCGCTCTTGCTCTCGCTGCGCCCCCATCAAAGAAGTTCCACAGTAGTCTTGCTCCCAGCCTGAAGCTATCCACTGGTCCGTTGTCGTCACTAATTAAGGCTTGAATGTTATAGCTAGAAAACACACTGGCTTGTGGTCTAGTAGCAGATAGGGCAATCTGCCGCTGTTGCTGGTTGATCTCTCGCTGGACTAACTGCTGCTCTAACTCCGCACGATTTCTGTAGGCAAGGACAATGCTCTCTTCAAGCGCCAGTTCCCAGACACCTGCAACTTCAATGGGATCTGCTGCTGTCACCTCAACGAACTGGGCGAGATTTAATGATTCTACAAGCTGACGGCGGGTAATTTGTAGTTGAGCTGAGGCGTTGGTCAAATCTTGCCTATTATTGGCTAACTCAACCTGCGCCCGCAGGACGTCAAAGCGTGTTCCTAACCCTGCCTCTTCTAGTAGCTCTGCATCTCGAAGACTTCTAGCCGCTTCACTTACCGACGCTTGGGCAATACGTACTTGTTCGTCGGATTGTTGCAAGTCGTAGTAATCATTGGAAACATCAAGGCGCAGTTGCTCAGAGAGCCGTTCCACTTCCAACTGCTGCAAACGGACTCCTGCCTCAGCGGCGCGGATAGCTGCCGGACGCCGTCCTGCGGTATAGAGGTCATAGTTCAATTCCAACCCTGCACCTAAGGTTGTTCGCACTGAATCTTGGTCAGCCCCTACCCCGAATACTGGATCGATTTGTCCCAAGCTGGTACCGCTACCAGAATCAACTCGCGTGAGATCTACACTGGTGCCAACGTCTGGGTATCGCTCGGCTTGGGCTTCTCGTAAGCTGAGACGAGCGCGCTCTAATGTCAGTTCGGCAACTTGTAAGTCTCGATTATTTCGCCGTGCCAGTTCCAGTGCTTGCTCTAAGGTAATAGGTTGGACAACTTCAACGTCTACCTCCTCCGGTATCGTAGGAAAGGCTAGAGGGTTAGAAGCCGGACTAAGCAACTCCAGCGATCCCGGTTCTACAGGAGCTACGGGTCTTGGGGTATCTTCAACGGCTGGCAATTGACTAACATTAGGCGTGCGGCGATCGCTTGGGTTACCTTGTCCAACGACAGCACCAGAGCGAGGTAAATCAGAAGGACGATCTGCCGCCGTCATCGATGTTGGCTCTGAGGGGTTTTCTCTATCTTGTTTTTTTACAGTCCGTTGTTGTTCTGGTTGATGCTCATTTGAGCTATCTTGGGTGTCCGCAGTAATTTTCTCTACCGCTGCTTGAGATTCCGCCGCTACCTCTAACGTCAGCTCAGCTTTGTTTTCCCTGAGACGACGGAGAATTTCCTCTGGTAATAATCGGGCATTGGCATTGAGCGTTTGGCGTTTGGGAAGAGGAAACATCAAGGGGGAGACGCGATGAAAAGGAGAGTAAAGAATTCTCCTGATCTGCGCCTGTGTTCCTAAACTTTCCTCGTTTCCACCTTCATCTAAATTACCGGGATACTGCGCCTGCGATCGCAGAGTTTGTGAAGCACCGGGTTCTACAAAGTTGAAGGCGATCGCACTTGCGATACTGACAGCCAAGAAATGACGAAAAGTTGCCATAATTTTTGCAATTTGGTCTGTAGTCTCAGAAACCTTATCTCTAAAGCGCAATGTTTCAGCCACTTGTCACAATAGTGGTTAACTAGAAACCTTGGCAAATAAAAAAATCGTTAGATCGTTAGTCTAGGTTGTCATTGTCTAGTTGGCGGCTTGTTACTCGCCCCTTGCCCCTGAGCCGTCGAAGAAACTTTTTCCTCCCAAGAAAGCTGCTCTTGGAGCCAGGAAATCTCCGATTGGAGGACGCGGAAAAATCTTTGGCGGACGGCTTCTTGATAGTGATCGCTCATGAGCGGATGTTCGGCTTCCACACTTTCTAGGCGTAGCCGACAGACACTTAATCGCTGTTCTAGTAACTTCAATCGATTTGTCGGTTCCAAATGGCTGAAGAAAAAAAACTTAATTACAAAACGAGAGCGACTGTTAACCCAACTTTCATGGGGATGTTGTAGCATCTCTTGGTGCCACTGCTGACGCCCTTTTTCCGTAATCTGGTAAGTTTTCCGAGTTGGGCCTGCATTGTCCTCCTCAAGCACTGAGGTTGCCGTAATTGCCCCTTTTTCCTCTAAACGCTTTAATAACGGGTAAATTGCGCCATAGTTTACACTGATGCAACTACTCATAAAGAGTTCGAGTTGTTGCTTTAGGCGATAACCATGTAGGGGTTGACATTGCAGTAAACCTAAAGTAGCAAGTTCAAGCATTTATACCGGGCTGATATATTATCGAAATATATTATTATGTGTGTCCAGCTGGCAACAGTTTGATTAGAGTTCCGAACAGTAAAAGGCAACAGTTAAGCTATTAACTCTACTGACCGGGGAAAGTTCAATGATTAAAGTTGGTGCTTTACCATCCGGCAAGTCGCTGGGTGCCACGCTTTTTCTTCTCATTCTCACAAGTGCCTGTAGTCGTGGCGAACCACCTCTAGGGGCGGGGGCCCCACAAGGTGTCCCCGTCAAACTGGCATCGGTGGAGACAACTACTGTAGAAGAATCTTCCGAGTTTGTTGGTACCCTGGAAGCCGAGCAGTCGGTGGTGCTGCGACCGGAAACCGATGGGCGGGTCAGTCGCATCTATGTATCCTCTGGTAGTAATGTGGCGGAGGGAACGCCGATTTTGCAACTTCGCCCCGATAAAGGTCGAGCAGAAGTTGGGGGAGCGATCGCTAATGTCAGTGCAGCAAGAGCAGCACGAGATAACTCCCAGGCACAACTGCGGGCGATTGAGGCAGAACGGGCAAGTGCCGTCGCCGATCTAGCATTGCAAAACGATCAGTATGGGCGAATTTCTCGGCTGGTATCGCAAGGAGCATTAGCAAGGCAACAACTTGACCAGGTTAGACGCGATCGCGATGCGGCTCGTGCTGCCCTCAATGCCACCGACCAGCGGATTCAGGCGGCGAGAGCCAGTTTAGATCAAGCAAACGCGACCCTCCAGCAATCTCAGGCAAATGCCGATCTCGCCAGAGAAGAGTTACAAGAAACCCAAGTCACTGCCCCAATTGCTGGTGTGGTGGGAGATATTACCGCTGATATTGGAGATTACGTTAAGGCTGGGGACACTCTGACGACCATTATTCAGAACCAAGCGCTCAACTTACGCCTCGCGATTCCCGTTGAGCGATCGTCCCAACTGCGATCAGGACTTCCTGTACAGTTAGTGGGTTCTGACAATGAAGAACGCATGGCCACAGGTCGGATTAGCTTTGTTGCACCTCAAGTCAGTGCTGGTTCTCAATCAATTTTAGCGAAGGCAAATTTTCCTAATCCAGAAGGGCAGTTGCGTAGCGGTCAATTTGTCCGCGCCAAAATCATTTGGAATCGTCGTCCGAACAGTGTTGTCGTACCAACAACCGCCGTGATTTTTCAGGGTGAGGAACGCTATGTGTATGTGGCAGAAGACCCAGAAAAACTGGTGGCTCGTCGTCAGGTTGTGGAGTTGGGATTGATACAAGGCGATCGCGCCGAAGTCCAACAAGGGCTAAAAGGGGACGAGAGGATTATTGTTTCTGGTACCCAAAAACTATCTGATGGGGCACCTATTCTCCCCCTTGAGGAGGAAGACAAAGTTAGTCAACAGTCTCAAAGTAAATAGATTCCGCTCTTTTATCTCATCTCTACTTCCAACGGCAAAGGTTGGTTACTAGTCTTTATGGCAGCTTGAGGTAAAGTTGTTGGTTTTCAGTTTTTAGATGGAGGCCGTTGTCACGATCGCTAACCAGTAAAACCAAGCACTAACAACTGACTAAAAACCAACCCCATGTTTACCAACTTCTTCATTAAGCGCCCAGTCTTTGCCTCCGTCTGCTCCTTACTGATTGTCTTGATCGGGTTGGTAAGTTATGTCAGCTTGCCCGTGCAGGAATATCCTGACATTGACCCACCAGTGGTGAGCGTGACAACGGTTTACCCCGGAGCCAACCCGCTGCTAGTGGAAACGGAAGTGACCGAAGTTTTAGAAGCGGAAATTAACGGGGTGGAAGGAATTAAAACCCTCACTTCTGAGAGTCGAGAATCCGTTAGTGCGATTACCATTCAGTTTGATTTAGAGCGCGATACAGAAGTTGCCGCTCAAGATGTGCGATCGCGAGTTTCCCGTGTTGTTGGCGAGTTGCCTTCCGATGCCGAAGCCCCAATTGTCAGTAAGCAATCAGCAGACTCTTCACCGATTATTTGGTTCGCGCTGTACGGGGAAAAACTCACAACCCTGGAACTAAGTGCCTATGCAGATCAGACAGTCGTAGACGCTCTGGAAACCGTATCCGGTGTTAGCAGCGTGATTATCGGTGGCGAGCGTCGCTATGCAATGCGGCTGTGGATCGATCCCCAAAAGTTGGCAGCCCGCAACCTGACTATCCTTGATGTTGAGCAAGCACTACGCTCAGAAAATGTTGAAATTCCTAGTGGATTAATCGAAGGCGATCGCTCGGAGTATTCGGTTCGCACGCTAGGACGGTTGCAGACGCCAGAAGAGTACGAAGATCTAGTGATCAAGCGTAGCGAAGATGGCACGCAAGTCACGTTTAAGGAAGTAGGTTATGCCGAACTAGGAGCAGAAAACGAGCGCTCTTTCGTGCGGTTTAAGGGTCAACCCGCTGTCGGTTTAGGCATCGTGAAAATTTCTGGCGCTAACACCTTAGAAGTAGCTGAAGGTGTCAAAGCGCGGATGGCACAGCTTTCTCAAAACTTTCCCGAAGGCATGGAGTACGCCCTTGCCTTTGATAGTTCTGAGTTTGTCGAGTTGGCAATTCAGGAAGTGTGGAGTTCGCTATTTATAGCGATCGCCTTAGTCATTCTGGTAATTTTTCTCTTCCTTCAAGACTGGCGTTCCACCCTGATTCCCGCCATTACGATTCCCATTTCCTTGATTGGTGCCTTTGCCATCATGAACTTTGGGAATTTTTCCATCAACACCCTTACCTTATTTGCCCTCACCCTTTCTACAGGGTTGGTGGTGGATGACACTATCGTTGTTCTAGAAAATATTGTCCGCTACATCGAAGAAAAAAATCTCCCTCCCTTTCAAGCCGCTATAGAAGGGGTGGGAGAAGTGGTCTTTGCCGTTATTGCCACAACCGTTGTCTTAGTTGCGGTTTTCCTCCCAGTTGGGCTATCTGGCGGGACGACGGGACGGTTGTTTACAGAATTTGCCCTCACCCTTGCAGGAGCAGTCGTCTTTTCCTCCTTCGTGGCCTTGACCCTTGCCCCAGCCCTATCAGCGCGTATCCTGCGGCGGGAAAAAAGTGCTGGGATTCCCGGACTCGGCTGGGTACTGGGATACATTGACCGGGGGATCAATCGCAGCCTAGATTTCTATAGTTGGTCGCTGCGACACTTAATGTCTTTTAAAGGCTTTGTTGCCGGAGGATTTTTCCTCTGCCTTGCCCTAGCGGTTGTTTTATTCCGCTTACTTCCTGTCGCCTTTTTGCCTACCGAAGACCGGGGAGCCGTGTTTACGATTGTTCGCGCCCCCGAAGGAGTAACAATTGACTACACCGATGAGGTGATGGAGCAAGTGGAAACGGCATATAGCCAAGTGCCAGAAGTGCAAAGCTACTTCACCGTTGGAGCCTTAGCGCAGGCAGGACCAGGGCAGGTCAATCAGGGCATTGCCTTTGTCAAACTCAAGCCTTGGTCAGAACGCACCGAGCCGCAACAAGCCCAAGAAGCGATCGTCGGGCAGTTGTTTGGGCGTCTTTCTCAGATTACTGATGCGATCGTTTTGCCGATTAATCCCCCCTCTCTGCCAGGTGCTGGATTCTCTCAGCCCGTGCAATTCGTACTGCAAGGCACCGATTTAGAAAATCTTGCCGAGGCGTCAAATAACTTAGCGAATCGAGCGCGACAGTTACCGCAGTTAGTCAATATTGATTCTGATTTAAAGCTCAATAAACCGGAACTGATTGCAACGATTGACCGCCGTCGTGCGGCTGATTTAGGCGTCTCGGTGCAAAATATTTCCCGGACGTTACAGATTTTGCTAGGAGGGCAGGAGATTACAGAATATAGCCAGGGTAACAAACTCTATGAAGTTGTTGTCCAGGCACAAGACTCGTTCCGTCGCAGTCCAGAAGATATCCGGACGTTATATGTTCGTGCCTCCTCTGGGGAAATGGTGCCGTTGAGCAATCTCGTTACTATTACCCCATCAACTAGTCCTCCTTCTATCAAGCACTTCAACCGCTCCCGTGCTGCAATGATTGAAGGCAGTCCGGCACCGGGGACGAGTTTAGGTGAGGCGCTGGATGCGTTGGAGAGTTTGGCAAAGGAGGTCTTACCTGCTGGTATTCGTACGACTTTAGCAGGAACTTCTTTGGAATTTAGAGAAGCGGGTCAAGCGATTTTTTACATCTTTGGTCTTGCTGTGGCGTTCATTTTCCTGGTTCTTGCTGCCCAGTTTGAAAGCTACATTGATCCCTTGGTGGTGCTATTAGCTGTTCCCTTATCGCTTTTGGGTGCTTTTGGAGCCTTGTTGTTACGCGGTTTGGAGTTAAATATCTACAGTCAGATTGGTCTAATTATGTTGATTGGTCTGGCAACGAAAAACTCAATTTTGATTGTTGAATTTGCCAATCAGGTGCGGGAAACAGGACGTTCGACGCGAAAAGCAGCGATTGATGCTGGAGTAATCCGCTTCCGACCGATTTTGATGACGGCGTTTTCTACGATCTTTGGTTTGTTACCCTTGGCGTTTGCGTCTGGTGCGGGGGCGGCTAGCCGCATTTCTCTAGGGATGGCGGTTGTCGGAGGGATGCTTGTCTCAACTTTGTTGACTCTCTACGTCGTGCCAGTGTTTTACGTTATTTCAGAGAAGGCGGTATCTCGCCTGTTAAGGAGACGCCGCAATCATCAGGAGACAGAAGCGGATTAGTCGCTGGGGACTTTGAACCGTAAAGATAAGTAGTAGGAAAGTTTTAAGGTTGCTAGGGTGAGGAACGTAGAAATCAACTGCTGATGACAGAGAAGCTTTTTTCTTTACCTATTGGGTGTAGTCTCCGGCGTGCTACGGCTCAGGATATTTGGTCGATTCGCAAGTTAGTTCTGTCGGCGAAACTCGATCCTACTCAGTTGCGCTGGCCGCAGTTTTGGGTAATTGAATGTGAGGGGGAAGTGGTGGCGTGTGGACAGTTACGCAGCTTTTCTAGGGCGCAGGAATTGGGAAGCTTGGTAGTAGCAAAGCCTTGGCGCGATCGCGGTTTGGGTGCGTTTCTCACTGGGCACTTAATTGAGCAACACACTCAGCCGCTTTATTTAGAATGTTTGGGCGAAAAGTTAGCGCAATTTTATCGCTCTTTTGGTTTTGTGCCTGTCTCTTGGAAGAAGTTACCGCGATCGCTTAAATTTAAGTTCGGTATCTCTCAGCTCGCTAAAGTATTATTCCGCCTGCCTGTGGAGATTATGCAGTATCAAGGGGGGAAGTGAGAGCAAGGCGATCGCGCAACATCCTCTTTAACTTTGACGAGCCTGCAACCAAGCAGCAAGATCTGCGGCTTCCGAGAAATCCAACAGCGCCTCGCCCAAGTCTTCTAGTTCTGGCGTCGTTAGCCCTCGAATTTGGGCTTCTAGTTCCGGCTCAAGTTTACCAATTCGGCGTGTTAGCAGGCGCATGGTATATGTTAGTGCCTCTTCTTGCTTGCCTTCTTGCAAAATTTCTTGATAAATCACAGATTCACGCATAATTCCCTCCATAAAAATTCGTTTAATTAACTCTTTTTTGAACCGTAAACCTGCTAGCAGTTGAATACAGTTGGAAATTACCTGCCGTTGTGACGGTTCCTCTATTTTATCGACTGCTTCTGCCACGCGACCGAGAAGTTGGGTTGTATCTTCAGCCGCGCAAAGGGTTGCGAGTGGTAGCAATGCTGCTTCTTGGAGTAATAGTTCGGGGTCTTGCTCCCACATACGGATGACGTTATAACGATGCTGTGTTCCTTCGAGCTGAAATTGACTCTCTACTTCAGCCGCCGCACGGGAGTATTTGAGCAGGATAAGGAACTGCGTTATGGGTAACTGATAGCTGCGGTGCAGTCTTACCCAATAATCCAGCATTCGTAGGGGTAAGGGAGGATTTGTTTCGCCTCTTACTTGAAATTCAATCTGTAGTAGCCGTTGTTCTTGAGGCAGGTAAGCGACAAAATCAGCACGGACTGGCTCTATGCTTAGTTCAGTTTTTATGACTTCTACAGACTCAGGAGTTGAACCTAACAACCAGGTTGTAAAGCGTTCTGGGTAGGTTTCTGATAGATACTTGCAGGTATTGTCAAAGGACATAGTAATTCAGAAGAGATGACACCCCGTTGGCAAGATTAAGAAATGGCGATCGCCACTTTTATGCCAATAATTCATTGACTGCCATGCTAAACCCTTTTAAAACAGTTTGAGTGCCCACAACATCACCGCTACTCAATAAATACCGCTTCTATTGATTCCCCTTGGCTGCATCCCACATCATCGAAGCTTTGGAGGCGATCGCGCTTTCCCACCACACTAAGATCGAGATAGCAAGCTTAATTTTAGGAGTGTCTGCTTTGGCAAGCCAACCCTTGAATCGGCGTCACTTTCTCTTACTGAGTGGTGCCAGCCTCAGTACTGCACTGCTACTGAAAGCCTGTAGCGCCAATACTACCAACACACCTACAAACTCTGGTTCCGGAGATAAACCCTTGTCCTTACAATCCATTTCAGTTCCACCCGCCAACGGTAAAACAACAACCGGATTGATTGTTTTTTTGCATGGCTTTGGTGCCAATGCCCAGGATTTAGCTACTTTTGCACCGGCGATGAACTTGCCTGACTATCAGTTTATGTTTCCCGATGCCCCCTACCCCCATCCCAGCGTATCCCAGGGCAAGATGTGGTATAGCCTGCAAAGTCAGGATTTCCAGGGATTACAGGTGAGTCGCCAGCAGTTGTTGGAGTGGCTGAAGTCTTTAGAAAGCACGACTGGCGTTCCCCTGTCGCGCACAATTTTAGGGGGATTTTCTCAAGGCGGGGCAATGACCCTAGATGTCGGGTTAGCGTTACCCTTGGCTGGATTAATCTCATTAAGCGGCTACCTGCATTCCCCGCCTCAGCCCGGAAATTCTTTGCCACCTGTCTTAATTGTGCATGGTAAGCGAGACCAAGTCGTCCCAGTGGGTGCCGCGCAACGGACTAAAGAAAGCCTCACTGCTCTAGGAGCATCAGTGAAGTATCAAGAATTTGACAGTATGGGACACGAGATTCAACCAGCGGTTTTAGCGCTAGTGCGTAGCTTTATATTGGATGCTCTGAAGTAGGGGTAAGTAATAGTTACTGCCTCAACAGAATCCTCCTCCTTAGGGAACAATGCTTAACTACCGATGGAGGCATCTCAGATCCGCCCTAATTAAGGTGAGTAGAGTAGATTGCAACCGCTAACGGTGAATTACTCTCAAAATCACTATGAAAAACTGGCTTGAAAGATCGCGCAAAAAACGCTCGCGCCGATTTCCAATTTTAATTGTCGTGACTGGACTCTTTTTGACTCCCGTTCCTGTGGGTTTAGCACAAGAGGAAATAGAGGCACCTGTTCCGGCGGCTGAAAGTCCATCTCCAGCGAGCGCGTCTCTTGAGGGCTCATATTTTGCTGATGTTGTAGTCAGAGGTAGACCTGTCTTTCAAGTGGGTAGCCTTGCCGATCTTTCTGCTAGAGAACGGACGCAGATCATTAATCGCCGCATTGCCAGTCTTTTGGAACAGTCCCAAACGCTAGGAGAGGTAACAGTTAGCCCAGACAATCCCCGCCAAATTGCCACATTACGACTCAACAACCGGGTGTTGATGACAGTAACGCAGCAAGATGCAGAAGACTTTGGGCTGAGTGTGGAAGCATTAGCCCAAAGATGGGCAGAGCAACTGAATGGGGCATTAGATCAACCGCCCCTGGCAATTGATGTTGGACAACGCCTTTATGGAACAGTACAGCAATTGCTACGCGATACGATTGGCAATCTGCCTTCCTTTTTGGGAGCGATCGTTGTTGTTTTTATCACTTGGGGCGTAGCAAAAGGCGTACGTTATGGCGCGTTCACTTGGGCACAACAAACAGAAGGCGATCGCAGCACAGAAATTCTCATCGGACGCCTCGGCTATGGTGGCGTTTGGGTAATAGGCTCAGTGATCGCTCTGGGGGTTTTGGGACTCGACTTTGGGGCGTTACTAGGAGCATTAGGACTTACCAGTGTGGCTATTGGTTTTAGTCTCAAAGATGTCTTGAGTAACTACATCTCCGGCGTCATCTTACTCGCCGCTCGACCCTTTCGGATTAACGATCAGGTGGTAATCGCCGACTATGAGGGAACCATTACTCAAGTTCAACTCCGGGCGACAACGCTTAAAACCTATGATGGGCGGGAAGTCTACATTCCCAACCAAGAAGTCTTTCAAGCCAGCATCATTAATAACACCGCTTCCCCCCGCCGTCGTAGTTCTGTCATGGTAGGTATTGACTACGATGCTGATATCAGCAAAGCCAAACAAGTCATCTTTAATGTGCTTGAAGAGCGGCACGAAGTAGAAGCAGAACCAGCTCCAGATATCTTGGTGCGGGAGTTAGCGGCTAGCACTGTGAACTTGGAAGTGCGTTTCTGGGTAGATTCGCGACGCGCAGGTTTCTTAGCCATGACATCTAACGTCGCCCAACAAATTAAAGAAGCCCTGCAAGTAGCAGGCGTCGAGATGCCTAGCGATATCTACACCCTAGTATTTCGCAACTCTCCCCTTCAATTAAAGACAGAGGGGAACAGTGAGCAACAAGATGGCTCTTATCAGGTAGTTTTGCGTAACACAAACTCAACTCAGAATGCTTGATACTGCTCTATTTTTACGGGTATAAAATCTGATTATAGGGGTGCAAAGCTTGCGCCTTTACCCAAGATTTCTATAACTTCAATGAGGCATCAATTGAGTTGGCTTGGCTTTCTCTCTACTCATAGGCTGTAAGCAAGTCTCAATCAACTCCTCAATCCCATTAACAGGCAAAATTGGTACTTTTAACTGACTGGCAAGTTCTTCTACCGTCATGTCATCAAGGAAGCAAGTATCGCCATGCTTCAGCATTAGAGAAGGCAACAGAATAGCATCACCTAAATCTTTTCCCTGTAATCCTGAAAGTAAATCTTGCCCTGTCAGCAACCCTGTAACAGTTATTTCTTGACCCCAGTAGTCACTCCGCAATGGTGCCAAGTTCACGTCCAATCCTTCCACTTCGTTCAGTTGCTGTACCAAGGGTTGAAAGGCTTTTTCTACGGCATTTCCTACTACCCAGGTAAATTGCTGCGGGGTTTCCAAATGAGTTGGTAGTTTTTGAGAGGCGATGTCTTGAAACTGCGTGAGAAACTGACGAATTGAACCGACACCATTACCAATTTGTGGATAGTCTTCGTAATGGGATTCTGGTGGCAATTCCTCCCCTGCAATCAAAAACCACTCATCGGCTAACCAGGCAAATGTCGAGCCTAATTGCTGGCGAAACTGCTCCTGAAGTTTTTGAACTTGCTGAATAACTTCTTTGGCTTTTTCCTGACTAACAGGGATTAATTCATCTTCAGTAGGGCGAAAGCGGGTTAATCCTACAGGAACAACGGCGGCGGAAACAACTGCTGGGATATCTCCATCCCCGAAGGATGCCAAATCTAATAGGGTACGTTCTAGGTGAACGCCATCATTGATGCTGGGACAAACTACTACCTGAGCATGAATTTGCAGGCGGCGATCGCAGAACCACTGCAATTGTTCTAAAATCTGCCCAGCCCGATGATTTTTTAGCAAGCGTCTACGAATCTCCGGTTCTGTGGCATGAACAGATACAAATAACGGTGAGAGACGCATTTGTTCGATTCTGTCCCACTCTCGTTGCGTCAGATTCGTTAGGGTTAAATAACTGCCGTAGAGAAAACTCAGGCGGTAATCGTCATCTTTTAGATATAAACTATTACGCTTACCGGGAGGCTGTTGATCGATAAAACAAAAGGGACAGCGGTTGTTGCATTGAATCAAGTTATCAAACAAAGCTGCTTCAAATTCCAACCCCAGATTGTCATCGTAGTCTTTCTCGATTTCTATAAAATGATTTTTTCCAGCCGCATCAAGTACTTCCAATTCCAATACTTCATCAGCACATAAAAACTGATAATCAATTAAATCACGGGGACGTTGTCCGTTAATGGCAACAATCGCATCCCCTGGCTCAAAGCCAATCTCAGCAGCAATAGAGTCAGGAAGAATTTTAGTAATTAAGGCAGGTCGAATAGAAGCTTCACTCATTTTTAATTTGAAAGGTATATTAATGGCTTAGTATGAATAAATTTTTAGGCTAATTGAAATCAAGGGTTTTTGTTATTCAGGAGTTTCTTAAAACTTGTTTAATTAAAAAGCTTAATAAACTTTTTTGAGAAGTACGTGTCATTTCGCAACAAACGAATATTAGCAATATATAGCAGTTTTAATTTATTCGTGAAGGGTTGATAGGAGTGTATGGCTATACGCTCCTACACCAAAACTTTAGGGATTTCATAACTCGTCTAGGTAAGGGCTTGGGTTCTATTTTGAGGACTTTATCCCTGACTACAAACCTTATTTATTTACGTCGTCTTACTTAATCAGGCTACATCTCTACATTGTATAGTCGCAGATTAAGCATCTGTCGCTGACTTACCTCCTTAATCCTGAAAAGGTTAAGGTTAGGCGTTTTCTAGTAACCCGGCGAGGATCGCCCCTAAGATAGCTACGCCAAACACTAATCGATACCAGACAAACACCCACGCATCCTGTGTTTGTAGGTAACGCATCAACCAGGCAATCGAGACATAAGAAAATACAGTGGAGGAGATTGTACCAATGATTAAGGCAGACAAGCTGAGATCCCCTACCCCCGCTTCTGAGAAGTCTTTTAACTCTATTAATCCTGCCAAGGTAATGGCTGGAATACCTAGTAAAAACGAGAAACGAGCAGCAGTAGCGCGTTCTAACCCAATAAATAATCCAGCGGTAATCGTTGAACCGGAGCGGGAGACACCAGGGATTAAAGCCATCGCTTGAGCCAGCCCCATTAAGATGCCATCTTTGATTCCTAATGTATTAAAGTCCCGCTTCCGGATACCTATCTTTTCGGCAAAGCCTAGTAGTAATGCCATCACAATTGAGGCTGTGGCGATCGCGCCTGTACTCCGGATGGGTGATTCGTCAAAGTCGGGAATGAAAGCCTTAATCAATAATCCAAAAAAAACGATCGGGATCGTACCGCTCAAAATCCCGGTACCGACGCGGAAGTCTATAGATTGGTAGTCGGATCTGGCGATCGCTTTCGTGAAACCGACTGTGATGCTCGATAGATCATTCCAGAAGTACCAAAATACGGCTACTATGCTGCCTAGTTGGATGACTGCCGTAAACTCAAACCCCGGATCGCCCCAGCCTAGTGCCATAGGCAACACTTTGAGATGAGCGCTACTGCTAATTGGTACAAATTCTGTCAATCCCTGCACTAATCCTAGGAACGCCGCCTGAAACCAATTCAGCCCAGATGTTGTTGATGTTGACGCTGGGGCGATCGCGAGGGAAAAGTTAGCACTGAATGCTTTTAAGGGGAACGTAAGAATAAAACTGGTCAATGCCAAACCAAAGAGGGTAAAGGTTTGACGATGTAATCTGCTCATGCTATCCCCTGTTACCTCTTAACTTTTTGTACCCACAGGCTATTAGTAATACTTCCTGAAGTTACGCGTGTTTTTGCTAGTTATCCGCAGGATTTTACTTCGACTCAAAACTAGTCGGATATAGCCTAGCAGGGTGCCAAGCTTTTATCCAGGAGTTTATCCAACCTTTAAACAAAAGGGACAGGTAGCAGCAATTAAAGTTCACCCGCCCTAAGATAAGATTAAGTGAATGCCCCCCTAGGGGATATTTATGTGTTAACCTTGAGAAATATAAACATAAGTAAAGAATATTAACGCTATTTTGTTTAATCATACTTGGTTCTCATCGACAACCGCTTCTAACCCTGACTACCCCGATGTTTCAGGAAACTCATTTTTATTTAAAACGACTAGTCGCCAAGCTTGGTGGGTATTTGCCGTTGCTTCGTTTTTAGTTTCTGTTCCCGTTTTTGCCCAAGCCCCGCTGGTGCGTCATTTCCCACTATTTAGTCTAGGGATGACGGCAGGTTGGGTGTGGCTGGGATTGTTGCTGTTAGAGCGCCAATCTACGCAGGTGTGGGGGGATTTAATCATCGGATTTAGCTGGAGCTGGTTAGCCGGCTCGATTTATTGGGGTTGGTTGCGCTGGGAACCGTTGGTTCACTTGCCCATCGAAGCAATTGGATTACCTTTTGTTCTGTGGTGTTTGTGGCGTCGCTGGGGGCTAGTAGGCAATTTTTTCTATCTTGGCTCTTTATTCGGGACAGCGATTACAGATGTTTATTTTTATGTCACAGATTTAATTCCCCACTGGCGTCAGTTGATGCTGGTAGAACCAGCTCTAGCAAAACCGATATTTCAAAATGCGATCGCGCAAGTACAAACACCTTGGGGAATTAGCTGGGGGATCGCCCTCGTTGGAATTCTTCTAATCGTTGGTCTTTGGGCGATTGGGCGCAAGCAGTTATACTGGTGGGCATTTGGTGGTGCTGTATTAAGTACAATCCTGGTAGACAGCCTGTTTTGGATTGCAGCAACTCTTGCTTAAACAAAAGTGGCAGTTGTTGTAAAAATCAGGCATAGTAAGCGAGTGCTGTCCGGAAACACTCGTTCAGTAACCGAAGTGTAAACATGAACGCTTCTTTTAAACCTGTCATCGCCTGTCTTGCCTGTGGTGACTTTGCGTCCAACTCCATATCTGCTTCTTCCTACCGACTCTGGTAACCGTTATCTGCCTCTAGTAGGTAGCAACTGTTGGACAGTTGGTCGGAGTGACGATAACAATTTTGTGCTGTCAGACCGCTGGATTTCCCGTAATCACGCGATGCTACAGTGCACAGAAACTGGTGACTTTTATTTAATCGATCTCGGCAGTCGCAATGGTTCCTTTGTCAACGGGCGGCGGGTTAGTATCCCGGTGACATTACGAAATGGCGATCGCCTCACCTTTGGTCAAACGGATCTGGAATTTCACTGTCCCCTCAAAGAGGGTAGTAGCAATGCTAGTTCAACGGGGGAGGACAAAGAAACACTCACTTCAACCCTGCATGTCCGTCGCCTGATGTCGGTGATGGTTGTAGATATCCGCGACTTTACCGTCCTCACCCGACAAATCGACGAAAAAATCCTCTCAGCAGTAATCGGGACATGGTTTCGGCAATCGGGGGAGATCATCCGTGAAGCTGGTAGTTGGGTGGATAAATATATCGGCGATGCTGTGATGGCAATTTGGTTTCATGGCTCCCAAGGAGTGAGCAACGAAGAAGCGATCAACATTTTTCGCTCCGTCAGTGCTCTTCACAAAATGACCAGCGACTTGAGCAAGGAATATCCTCTCCCCTTCCCTCTGCGGATCGGTACGGGAATTAATACCGGGTTTGCGATGGTGGGAAATACAGGGAGTGGCGATCGCCCTGACTATACGGCGATCGGAGATACCGTTAACGCCGCCTTCCGCCTAGAGTCATCCACAAAGCAGATTGGGTTGGAGATTGCTTTGGGAGAAGACACCTACCGCTACCTGGTTGGTTTAGGGAAGAATCAAACAGGGTTTAAGCAGTATTCGGTTGACCTCAAAGGCTATGAGGTACCCACCGTTACCTATGCTGGTAACTATGCCGATTTAGATGCGTATTTACATCTAAATGCGCCTTTAAGTAGTGCTGAGTCCTAAGTTAGGAGTCAGTGTTAATAGTTGATCGCGAGCTTGCTAATCACCGATGACTGATCTGATGACTCATCTTCCCCGCGCTCTGCCAATCTTAGGAGCGAAGTGACTTATCGAAGTTGAACCTGGAAGACTTTGGCAAAGGCAGTGGCGACATCTTTACGGACTTGTTCTAGGGTGATACCAGGGATAAATTGAGCAAGACTACCAACAGGTTTATCGACAATACCGCAGGGAACAATGCGCTCAAATCCTGTCAAGTCGGGAGAAACATTCAACGCGAAGCCGTGCATCGTAATCCAACGGCTGACTTTGATCCCAATAGCGGCAACTTTCCGTCCTTCTAGCCAGACTCCAGTAAAACCAGGTAAGCGATCGCCTTTGAGTCCGTAAACCGCTAGAACCTCAATCAAGACTTCTTCTAACTGTCGTAGATACCAATGCAAGTCTGTCTGGTAATGCCGTAAGTTCAAAATAGGATAGCCAATTAACTGTCCCGGACAGTGGTAGGTTACTTCGCCACCGCGTTCTACTCGGAGAACCTCCCAACTGACTTTTGCTGGATCGAATTTGAGAAAGTCCAAATTTGCCCCGGTACCGAGAGTATAGACAGGCGGATGCTCTAGCAAGAGAAGGATATCGCTCAAGCTAGCATCCTTGATGCGTTCAGCAACTAGCGATCGCTGCCACTCCCAAGCCTCGGCATAAGCGACTAAGCCCCGATTCTCCAACAAGCACTGACGCAAAGGACAGTTCTCTTTGAGAGAGTCCGTCCCTAGGCGCAGTTCCTCAGGAAAAAATTTTTCGCTTCTTTGTCGGAGTTCGCTCATCGCACGCGTTTAAAGTTTGTATTTTTATTCACATTTCTACTGGTTTGTCAAAGATATATTGCTCTTCTGTGGCTCAAATGACCAAGAATCAAGGACTAGAGGCTAAGCAATAAACCTTAATGTCAAGGGATACGAAGGAATTTGAAGAGAAGTCAACTGTCACTGTCCTCCAGAATACAAAGTGCTACGGTGAAAGTAATCTCCAGAGCGGCAAATCTTAGGCCATAGCTGCTCTTAATATGACTCAAACTGTATCAGGACGGAGTAGTCAGTATGAAGCTTGTAATCCAAGGCAAGAATATCGAGATCACCGACGCCATTCGCGATTACGTGCAGCAAAAAATAGAGAAGGCAGTAAGTCACTATCAAAATTTAACAACCGAAGTAGATATTAATCTCTCCGTGGCTCGTAACCCTCGGATCAACTCCAAACAGACTGCTGAAGTAACACTCTATGCCAACGGTACTGTCATTCGCTCAGAAGAAAGTAGCGAAGACTTGTATGCCAGTATCGATTTAGTTGCGGATAAGATTGCTCGCCAGCTACGTAAATACAAAGAAAAACGGCAACACCAAAAAACCCATGCCTTGCCGAAAACAGGTGTCGTTGTAGAAGATGAGCCAGTGGTAACTGATCTAATTGGCGATCGCACGGCAGAACTCCCCTCTGAAGTCGTCCGCATCAAGTACTTCGCCATGCCGCCAATGACGATTGAAGAAGCCTTGGAACAACTGCAACTGGTAGATCACGACTTTTATATGTTCCGGAACACCAAAACTGGAGAAATCAACGTTATTTACGAGCGCAACCACGGCGGCTACGGCGTACTACAACCCCGCAACAATGTTAATAATGGCAACGGTAATCACAGCAACGGTAAGACCGATCGCAGTGAAGCCTTAGAACAAGCTAGCGAGTATCTTGCTTAAGCCTGAGTAACTTTTGAATCAAGACTACCAATTAGCCAGCTTGGAGCCAGTTAGACCCGACTTAGGGGTCTTGACTGGCTTTTTATTATTGATAACTAGCAAACCATCACCTGGGGTGATGGGTAATTGAAGAGTGGATTTTATCTAAGGGATATCAGCGAATTGCTGAATTTATGCAGCTGTTAATTGCTAAAATTGCACTCGTAAGCGGTAAAGCGCACTGAAAAAGCGAGTTGGTAGGGTCACTACTACAATGGCGGCAATCCTGGCGGCAACATCCTAAACCACAGCCTTGCATTGTAGGAAAAGCAAGCTCCTGAGGTAGGAAATACCTAAGGTGTTTGGCGAGATCTTAAGCGATCGCTCCTCTATGACCCAAGAATCAGCGTCTTTTTAAATCGCTGAGTGTCAACTTCACGAGAGCACCTCCGAAGCGGGAAGCCTTGTCTATGAGAGAGCAGGGGGGAACGCGAGGGCGCGTTTCGGCTAGGAATTCGGCGTGAGCGCGGTTCCTGAGCCTGCCGAAGGGCAGTCGAACGCTCAACGACC